>ENA-UPTF01001570-UPTF01001570.1-marine-metagenome-genome-assembly--contig:-NODE-1570-length-14206-cov-12.234411_pt1 | contig 14206 bp, 10 predicted proteins | sample MGYA00238166_ERZ767019 | MGnify/ENA primary metagenome ERZ767019 (study PRJEB28930, sample SAMN06266391) | marine metagenome | isolation source: Sea water from 250 m depth | place: Atlantic Ocean...
ATTTTTACTAATATATTTTGCAGCTCCCTCGATAATTATTTATAAATTATTTAATCATACATAATATTATTTTAATATATAGTATAGAGAAATACTTAACAAACAATGAATTATGATAAGAACTTTTAAATTTTACACTTGTGCAGACAATTTTTGAAAATCTGTTCCAGAAGGTTCCTGGAATACATGCAAATCGAATTCCGGCACTACAGCCATGATATGATCAAAAATATCTGCCTGAATAGATTCATAAGCAGTCCAGTTTGTGTCTTTACAGAAAACATATATTTCTATAGGTAGCCCTTTCTCACCAGGTGATAACTGGCGGACAATGAAAGTCATTTCCTGATGAATCATTGGATGGTTACGAAGATAAGCCTCAACATATGAGCGAAAAATGCCGATATTGGTCAATCTTCTACCATTTACCAGAGTACTTTCATCCACATTATTTTGCTTATTAAATTCCAATATTTCCTGCTGACGATCCTGTATAGTCTTACTGATTAATTGGATCAGTTTAAATCGTTCAAGCATTTCAGAACTGCAAAATTTTATACTGCCGAGGTCAATGTAAACAAATCTTTTTATCCTTCGTCCTCCTGACAAATTCATATTCCGCCAATTCTTAAATGATTCATTTATCAGAGCATATGTAGGAATTGTTGTTATTGTATTATCGAAATTTTGTACTTTAACTGTAGTCAGTGTAATTTCAAGCACATCTCCATCTGCTCCGTATTTTGGCATTTCAATCCAATCACCTGGTGCTACCATTTTATTAGCAATCAACTGTATCCCCCCTACAAAACCCATCAGAATATCTTTGAAAACAAACATCAATACTGCTGTTAATGCCCCCAGACCACTTAATATATAAAGCGGTGTTTTCTGAACCAGTATTGAAATAATCAAAATTACTGTAACAAAATAAAGAAGGAGTTTTACAACCTGTACGAATGGTGTTATTGAAATTTCCTTTGAAATGGAGGAATTTTCATATATAACCAAAATTGAATTCAGCAATGCATCAAGAGTCAGCATTCCAGCAATTAATAATAGTATGTTTACCAGTGTTATGCTGAATGGATGTACAGCAGTACCTTCAAATATTTGTGGGATGAATATATATAAAATTATCAACGGAATGAAGTAAAGCAAACGCCGGAAAAAATGTTTTTCCACTAATACATTGTCCCACTGTTGATTTGTGAAACGCGAAAATCTTTCAAAAGACCGCATTAGTGGACCTTGTACAATTTGGTGAGCAATCCAGCATCCTAATAGTAAAAATAGAATTAATCCGCCCCTGACTAGTGTTTCAACAAACACATCAGACAAACCTAACTGTATAATTATTTCGTTCAATGAATTCTTTAATAAATCACTTAAATATTGAATCATATTTACTCCATATTAAGTGTAAGTCTCTTCTAATTTTGTTTTATAGGTTTGGTAGTCCATAATATTTTTTAGAATGCAATTTTCATAAAAAACCGCCCTAGATTTATTTTCCGCAATGCGGGTAGTTTTTATTTAGGATAAAGTGGCGATAAGTAATTCATTTTATTTATATTTTTTGATTTTATTTCGTTCGAAATAATTGTATAGAATTCATTTTTTAATTCTTCCAATGTGCCATCGTTTTGCTTGCTCCCATACAGTGCTGAATTAAGAGATTTGATACCTTTTTTTAATTTAGGTATTCTATCTCCAATTTGTTCCAGTCCCTGTGGAGGATCATCAGACCATACCGAATTTCCCCATTTTAATAATGCGTCCTGCACGGCAACCGGTTCTCCGCTACGTAATGCCTGTTCAACTTTTTTGACTGCAGACTTAATTTCAACCTGCTGATTACCTTTGAAATTATTTTCAATTTTAATTTCTCTGTTAACTTTTTTATTTCTATTGAAAAACCATATTAACAATGTCCCTGCCCAAAGTAGTGCAAATACAATTGCCAGTATTTTCCATGGCATGGATGACTTAATTAAATCTGCTGGCTCCTGGGCAACTATTGCTGTATTTTCTTTTACAGGTTCTACAGTTACTTCTGGTGTCATGTTTTCTTTAACTCTTCCAACTGCTGTCTGTACCTGAATTTCTTTTGACGGAATTACTACCGTGCGTAAATTATTAGTAGTTACATCCCACCAGCTTACTGATATTTCCGGAAGAGTTATTATACCGTTCCGGCCTGGAATCAGTGCCCACTTTTCTTTGCGAATACCTCTAAGACCATTAGCAGTATGTTCCGTTTCAATCTGTGGCTGATCCGCATAACCTTTAATTGTGTCCGGATAATTAAATGACAATTCAGGAATTTGATTCCCTGTAACCCCCTCAGCAATAATTGTTAAAGTTCTAGTTACCGGTTCCCCAACCTTAAAAACAGGCGGTTCAGGCTGCCATTTTTCACTGATTTCAAGATTTTTTGCAGGCAGCCACCAACCCTTGTTTTGTTTTGGTATAGGCATAACTTCTACAGTTTGAGGCTTACTCATGCTGAAAATTCTCTGTCCACTCGATTTAAAGATATTGCCAAAATTGCCGAAATTACCAAAATTACCGAAATTTCGATTTAAAGCTGATCCCGTCTTTTTGTCACCCTGATAACGAAGTTGTGGAATAGTAAGTGTTCCGCTTTTATCAGGTATGACTGCGTACGTAATTTCAGTAATAACCTGTTTTTTCCCGTCTTCAACAGTCTTATATGTGGCCTGATTTACTTTTTCAACATGAGCTCCAGCAGTCTCCAGGGGGGTAATAGTTTCATTTTCCAGTTCTATCCCGGTCCTGATGATACGTATCCGCGTCAGAACCTGCTGCTGCGGATAGACTTTTCTAGGTTCTGTAACAACTTCCAGGCGTACAGATTCCTGTTTTGATTTAAGAGCAGATTCAACGGCTTTCAAAAGGATTGGAGCAGTTTTTTCTTTTCCAACCTTTAAAGGTGGAATTTGATATTCGCCAGCAGCCGGAGCAATCAAAACATACGTCCAGCTGACTGTGCTGGTAAAAGAAGTGCCTACAATTGATGTTTTATTTTGTACGCTGCGGTTCAGAATTTCCAAACCTCGTATTACTCCTAAATCAGGTTCCTCCGGATCATCCACGTTTTTTGCCTCCACTTGCAGCTGAAACAGTTCCCCTACCATCACAGGATTTTTGTTTACCCAGGCTGTGACTTCACCCATCAGCGGATCAGCAATTATAATCAGCATCAAAAGCCAAATTATTTTCTTCATAATTTACCAGTATTGTTTACTCTCAATATGTTTTTTATCACGACGTTGATATTCGCGCTTCATTTTGTTTCGTAGCAAACGGCCTGGATCATCTGGAATTTTCCTAAGCCACTGTTCCAGCTTTTGCTGTTTTGAACGATCTTCAGGACTTAAATCGGGATTTGAATTGGATGCAATTTTTTGTTGTTCAGGGCTATCAGACGATTTATTCTCATTTTTGTCAACATCGGCCGGGTTTTTATTTTGATCTTTTTTACTGCCTTCATTTTGGTCTTCTTTTCCCTTTTGATTATTTTTTCCATGTTCCTCTTCATGCTGCTGTTCTCCGGAATCTTTTTTTTCTGCTGATTGGTTTTTATCCTGCTCCGTACCGGGTTTTTGCTGACTTTCGGTTGATTCTGAACTTTGATCCTGCTTATTATTCTGCTGTCCCTGCTGCTGCTTATTCTGTTGTGATTTATTCTGTTTCTTCAGCAGATCCTCAACCAATTTTTTATTAAACTTTGCATCCTTATGTTGAGGATTGTCTGATAATACTTTTTCATAAGAATCAATTGCATCCTGCAGACGTCCTGCAAATGCCAGAGCATTGCCCCGATTGAAGTTGGCACGAGTATTGTCCTGTTTGGCGAACTGTTCAGCTGCTTTTTCGAAGTCTCCAGAACGATATGCTGCTGTGGCCTTCCATTCGTTATCTTCAAAGAGTTTTGAAGCATAATCAGTTTCTCCCTGATGAAACAATTCTGCAGCCTGCTGGTCCGGACGCAACCACAAATCATCCCAGCTAAAGGCTCTTACTGTACCCGGTAATGCAAAAATTACAAGTAAAATAATTAATCCTATTGAAAACAAAATACCACGGCGAAACAACAACGCAGTCAAGGGCAAAACTATCAGAAGCAGCCAAGGCCCTTCTTCATTCCACTTGTCTGAGGTTCGTTGCTGCTCATCTTCTGTATAGCTCCCTTCTGAAGTCTCTGCAGCAATAATTTGATTCACATCCCGATCATCAGGACTTAATAAAGTTAACTCACCATTAACTTGATTTGCCAATTTACGCAATGGCTTCAAATTCAATTTTGGAATTACTATGGCTCCGTTTCTATCTTTTAGAAAACCACCGGCTTTAAGAGCAATCGGTGAACCTGCTTCTGTTCCGACTGCCAATATAGAAAATTCATTAGCACCTGAAGCATTTTTTACAGCAGAGATTTCGGACTCCTCAATTCCATCTGTAACTAGAATTATATGACCCTGGCTCCCTATACTCCGGCTAAGTAAATCTGAAGCAAGTTCAACACCCAGGTCAGCACGGCTTCCTGGGACAGGCATAATATTAGGATGCAAGCCTGGTAGAAGTGCGGAAACGGTATTAGCATCATGAGTTAAAGGGCTGATTATAAAAGCCTCGCCTGCATATCCTACAAGTGCAGTTTCACCCTCGCTGAAATTATTCAGTAAATCTTCCAATTTAAATCGAACCCTATCAATTCGTGTTGGCTTGACATCCGCTGCAAGCATGGAAAATGATAAATCCAGAACCAGCACTCTTGCCTGTGATTTTTTAATCAGGGGCTGTGGTTTTTTTTGCCAGACAGGACCAGCCATGGACAGCAAAAGCAGTGTACCTGCTAAACACATGACCCAGGGAAGCAGTTTTCGTTTATGCTGTGATGGACTTGTGGCCAGAAACTCAAGTAAATGAGACTCAACCTCCCTGTCCCAATCTCCCTTTTGCCACCATTTTTTCCGCAACATAAAAACCATCCACCACACAAGAGGAACTGCTAATAACCAGAGAGGTCGTAAAAAATGAAACTCAGAAATAATAATTTCCATTATTTATTTTGATTAAATGACTAATAATCAAATCAATTATCAGTTTCGATAGATTAATATCAAAAACCAGGAACCAATTGCTAACACCGCAAAACCAAGCGGCCATACATATAATGCCTGACGAGGTCTGAAAACCTCTTTTTCTATTTCAACAGGTTCGATTACATCAATCATCGAGTAAATATTCTCCAGTTCTTCGGTACTTCGTGCACGAAAATAGCTGCCTCCTGTATCACTGGCTAATGACTGCAGCAAAACCTCATCCAGTTCAGAAGATGGATTTATTTTTTGTGTTCCCAAAAATGTGCGTACCCATACTTCATCCGCACCTACTCCAATAGTATGAATCCTTAATCCGGTTTCCTTTGCAAGTATACCAGCATCTTCCGGAGAAACCTCTCCTGCAGTATTTTGACCATCTGTGAGTAATATTAATACTTTTTGGGTGTCCGGCAGATCCTTCATTCGCTTAACCGCAAGTCCGATTGCATTCCCTATTGCTGTGCGTTGTCCGGCTAGTCCAAGTTCAGACTCTTCCAGCATTTGTCCCAATGTTTGACGATCAAAAGTCAAAGGCGTTTGCAAGTACGCCTGATCTCCAAACAAAATAAGTCCCAACCGGTCACCTTTTCGTCGCTCGATAAAAGGTCTCAATACATTTTTAACAACTTCTAAACGTGTTACTGCCCTACTTTCAATCTCCAGATCCTTCTCTTTCATACTGCCGGAAAGATCAACAGCAAGCATAACGCTTCGACCTGTTACAGGAAGTTCAACTGCTTCACCAACCCACTGCGGTCTCATTGCTGCTAAAACAATTGAACTCCAGACAATAGTCGCTGGAATTAAAATTTTTGAAAATATTTTCTGTGAAATAACTGCTTGAGGTAAATCTGCAATTCGTTCAAAGAAAGGGACTCGAAGAGCCTGTGCAGTGACTTTGCGGGGAGGAAGAAGTCGAAACAAAAAAGGCAGAGGCCAAATCAAGGCGGCCCAAAACCAATAAAATTCAAATGCTCCACTTTCTAAAAAGAACATTCTCCAAAAATGTAATTTAATTTTAGTGTCTGGATGAACTGATCCATTTCTTCACCAGCGGAAATAAAGCATTCATATCAGGATTTACTTTTTGTTGAAATACTTCATTTCCCAAAACTTTACCGGCTCCCTGTGAGAACTCTTTTGTTTTACCTGTTTTATCAAGAAATTCCAGCCATGAAGAACCTTGAAGTGAGGCAACTTCATCATTGTCATAGAATGTTAATGCCGTTCTACGAAGTAAATTGGACAAATTCCTTAGTGATGCCACCTCATCCTGAGAATTTTGATACAGGATTTGCAAATCTTTTAGTATTCTCAATGCTTCAGTTTTTGGCTTTCTCTTTTTATGTCGTCTATAAAACCACACTCCACCAAAAAAAAGAGATGAAATCAGTAAAACTGCTAAAATCCACCAGCCTGGTGCAGGTGGCCAGAACGAAACAGGTGGTGGTAAATGAATATCTTTTAAATTTACAAGTGGATTTTCTATAGACATTGTGAGTTTCTTCAACCAATATGTAATTCACAAGATTTCATTCGACATTGTTTTTATAGTCCATTTTTGCCATTTTCACCCAAGCGAAAGATTCTGAATAGGTATTAATAAAATCGATAACCCATTAAGTTAGACAGCCTTTTCTTTGCCCTACAAATCAACTTTTTGAAGCAATATAGCTATTTACCAGGTTGATATAAACTGTCCACAGTACTGAGCATATTCAAAGTAACCCTGCAGGATCGTAATTCTTCAGATAAACTTTGTTGAAGTTTTTCATAAGCTGCAGCATATAATCTTCTGGTATTTGTATTGGATGAATTTATCCATGCGTTTGATTTACCATCACTCATTACGTAATTTCCGGAAGAAGGTGCTTCTTTCTCAAGCGGGTCTGATAATAAATACACTTCCAACTGGTTATGTTTTGAAAGCTGAAACATGTGCTTTCTGCATTCTTCATCAAATGAGGGAAAATCACTGAATATATATACCAGGCTCCCCGGCTGTACTAAGTGCCGCACTCTTATTAAAGCCTCACTGAACTGGTATTTACTTTCAAAACTCCATTGGTCATACTTCATCTCATCTGCAATGCGATTATGCTCAGTCATAATTTTTGAGAGCAAACGCAGGTAATGGCGACGATCTCCTCGTGGCCTGAATTCATAATGCAGTTTTTCTGAAAAAAGAATACCTCCTACTCTGTCTCCTCTTAAGAGTGCTCTCCACCCCATCAAAGCGGCCATCCGTGCTGCTTGAACTGACTTTAATCTTTTACGGGAACCAAAAAACATCTGTCTACACTGATCCAGCACCAGCATCACAGGACGTTCACGTTCTTCCCTGTATAATTTCGTATGAGTACGTCCTGTACGTGCAGTAACCCGCCAATCGATATGTCGCACATCATCTCCAGGCTGATAAGGACGTGCTTCGGCAAATTCCATCCCTCTGCCCTTCAGCTTTGTCAAATATGGCCCTCCAATAGTTCCTGCAATTTTTGGAGGAGTTAAGGACTCTTTGCTTTTTGCAACCTTGAACAATTCCGGCAGTTCCATTTTATCAAGCCAGATCCCATTATTTTTCTTCAGATTAGTCATAATTTATAACAAATTTAAACCTACATATGAATTACATCTGATTTTATAAATACATTAATAAATACAAGTTATTATAATTCGTGAATAATAATATTTTTGAATTATGGGACAGGTATTTTTGCCAGGATTTTGTTTATTACATCATCAGGAGTCAATCCATCAGACTCTGCTTCATAACTTTCTATAATTCGGTGACGCAGCACATCTGCGGCTAATTCCTGAATATCTTCAGGTGTGACAAAATCTCTCTCACGCAGCCATGCACGGGCACGTGAACATCGATCAAGCGCAAGCGAACCACGAGGACTTGCTCCCCAGGTAATCAGACGTGCAAGCTCGTCACTGTATCTTTCCGGGGTTCTAGTTGCAGCAATAATTTCCACAAGATATCGTTCTATTTCTTCCGCCATATAAATTTCCAATACTTCATTTCTTGCCTTGAAGATATCTTTGGCCAATATGTTTTGCACATCATAATTTTCATCAGAATCATTTGAAACAACAGTATTTTTTTCTTTTTCAGTATGATTACCATTCATTGCCTCCTTGTGTACAAGACGCATGATTTTAAGCTCATTTTCAACAGATGGATAATCTATAAATACATGCAGTAAAAAACGGTCAAGCTGTGCTTCGGGCAAGGGATAGGTTCCTTCCTGTTCTATTGGATTTTGTGTTGCCATAACAAGAAACAAATCCGGAAGCATATATGTTTTACCTCCAACTGTCACCTGCCGCTCCCCCATTGCCTCCAAAAGGGCTGACTGCACCTTTGCAGGAGCACGATTTATTTCATCTGCCAATACAAGGTTATGAAATACTGGTCCAGCCTGGAACTTGAAACTGCCTTCTTGTGGACGGTAAATATCTGTTCCAGTCACATCTGCTGGCAGTAAATCAGGTGTAAACTGTATACGCTGAAAATCTCCCTCAATTTTGTTACCAAGCGCTTTAATAGCACGAGTCTTTGCAAGACCTGGTGCACCTTCAACCAGGAGATGTCCGTCTGCAAGGAGAACAATAAGCAGACGTTCTATCAGGCTTTCCTGTCCTAAAATGACTTGATTGAGGCTGCTTTGCAGCCGTTGAAAATTTTGTAAAGCATTTGACATGGTTTCAACTAACTAATTTAAGTTTTTTACTGACTGCAATGCAGAAAATTGTAAAAACTTGGATCATTTGCCAGAAAGTAAAGGTTGGGAAAGGCTGCTGATCCAAGCAGGATGGTTGAAATAAGAATTGTTTTTGGATAATGGACAACCAGTCTGTGAATGAATCTGGTGGCTGTCAAATTATTTTTACCCTGTAAATTTAATAAGTTAGTAATTTAATTTGAGTATTATTTTATCAGTATGTTTTTTGTTCAGGCAAGTCTTGAATTGTTATTATATGTAAATCTGAATCAAATTGCAGTTTTTCACAGATTGATTATCCAAGCATAAAAAGTTAAAATTAAATGGTTATTTTTGTTTTTTACATGAAAACATATCAAAACTGAACATCTTCGCAATAAACAACCTGCCAAACACTCGATGCTACTGGAAGATCAACTACCACGAATACGCAAACTGATCAGGGAAAAAATTGGCATAATTCCCAAAAATACAATTCATAACGATGATTTGATGCGTAACTCATTCAAGAGGCTTTATCAGGCATTGCCCAGAATGATTCGAATGACGATCAGTGAAAATCTGTTTGTTGAATTTTGCATGGCAAATCGCGAACGACTATTGAACATTAGTGACAAAGTTTCAGAAAAATATTCAGAAGCAGAAGCTAAGTCAAAAAAACAATATCAGGAAAAATACTCAGAAGAATCAGAATTAAATACAAACAACCTAACAAATACTTCTGAATTGCTGGAAACAGCGTCGCGGGTTTTTGTACCGACTTATTCACCAAACCTGATTTTATCGCGGGGCCTTGGAGCCAGAGTATGGGACAAAGATGAAAATGAATATATAGATTTTGGTTCAGGAATCTCTGTCAACAGCTCAGGCCATATTGACAAAGAACTTCTGGCAGTACTGACTGAACAGGCAGGGAAATTATGGCATACGACCAACTTATATCTCACTGAACCCTCAATCAGACTTGCCGAAGAACTTGTGAAAGCAACATTTGCAGATAGAGTATTTTTCTGCAATTCAGGAGCAGAAGCAAATGAAGCAGCAATCAAAATTGCCAGAAAATTCTCAAGCTTGAACAATTCAACAGAAAAACGTGAAATTTTGACATTTGAAGGTTCTTTTCATGGTCGCACTTTAACTACAATTTCTGCGACTGCTCAACCAAAGTATCAGCAGGGATTTGAACCATTGACAGAGGGTTTTCGCTATTGTCCCTTTAATGATTTCGAAGCAGCTGAGAAAATGATTGGTCCTCAAACATGCGCTGTATTAATAGAACCAATCCAGGGTGAAGGCGGAGTAAACCCTGCAGAATCAGGATTTCTGCACCATTTGCGAAAACTTTGCGACCAGCATCAAGCTCTGCTGATATTTGACGAAATTCAATGTGGTATGGGACGTACAGGTAAATTGTTCTGCTATCAGTGGGAAAATTCACCTTACTCAGAACAACCAGCAGAAACGTCTCAAAACGGAAACAAAAAGCCACTGAATATAACTGAATCTAATCTAATGCCAGACATTCTGACAATGGCTAAAGCACTTGGAGGAGGTCTTCCATTAGGCGCAATGCTCTGTACTGAGGAAGTGGCACAATCATTTAAACCCGGAGACCATGGGACCACCTTTGGAGGGAACCCTCTTGTTACAGCAGTAGCAGAAGCTTCTTTAAGGAAAATAAACTCACCAGAATTGATGCAGCAAGTGCAGAAAAAAGGTACATTCATAAGAAAAAAACTCGATTTGTTAAACCATGAACTTAGCATGTTTGAAACGATTAGAGGACGTGGGCTGATGCTTGGTGCTGTATTATCAAAAGCATGGAAAGGGAAAGCAGCTTCAATTGTAAAGGCCTGTCAGGAATACGGTGTGCTTGTTTTAACAGCAGGACCGGATGTTCTGCGTTTGTTGCCGCCTCTGAATATTCTAGATGAAGAGCTTGAAACCGGATTGAATCGTATCGGCAAAGCACTGAAAAATTTGCATGAAGTTGAATTGTCTTCTTCGACACAAAAATGAATAAATTCTCAACTTATAAAGTATTTGGTTAAAAAAATGAAGAAAGTTGCACTAATAACCGGTATCACGGGTCAGGATGGAGCTTATCTTGCCGATTTGCTGCTTAAAAAAGACTATCTTGTTCACGGTATCAAAAGACGTTCATCCAGTTTTAATACTGCTCGAATTGACCATCTGTATCAGGACCCGCACATAGACAAGCGAAATTTTGTTTTACACCATGGAGACCTGACTGATTCTACTAATATGATCCGTATCATACAGGAAGTTCAGCCTGATGAAATTTACAATCTTGCTGCCCAAAGTCATGTAATGGTTTCATTTGAAACACCAGAATACACCGCAAACGCTGACGCGCTCGGAACTTTAAGAATTTTAGAGGCAATAAGGCTTTTGGGGTTATCAGATAAAACCAGGTTCTATCAGGCATCAACCAGCGAGCTATACGGTATGGCACAGGAAGTCCCACAAAATGAAAAAACACCTTTTTATCCACGTTCACCCTATGGAGTAGCCAAACTTTATGCTTACTGGATTACTGTTAATTATCGTGAGGCATATAATATCTTTGCCTGTAACGGAATACTCTTTAATCACGAGTCACCTATCCGGGGAGAAACATTTGTCACCAGAAAAATAACCCGCGCCGCAGCACGCATATCACTAGGCGTGCAGGAAAGGCTTTACCTGGGGAACCTTGATTCCAAGCGTGACTGGGGTCATGCAGATGATTATGTAGAGGGTATGTGGAGAATTATGCAGCATGACAAACCGGATGATTTTGTGCTGGCAACAGGAATATCCACTTCAATCCGGGATTTTACAACACAGGCATTTTCTGAAGCTGGTATTTCCCTGGAATGGTCCGGAAGTGGTGTGAATGAGGTTGGTAAAAATGCTCAGACGGGTAAATTACTTGTGTCAGTTGATCCGACTTACTTTCGTCCTACTGAAGTGGATCTGCTGATTGGAGATGCAACCAAAGCCAAAGAAAAACTGGGATGGAGCCCAACCTGTGATTTAAAGCAATTGATAAGTGAAATGATCTCTTCAGATCTTGAAGAAGCAAGAAAAGACAGACATCTGCTGTCTGGCGGTTTTCAAACAAACAGCACGAATTCTGCTGGGTAGATGTTGGATGAAGCTAAAGAATAAAAAATTTCAGGTAAATCTAAGCAATCAATCACATCTGGGATTTAAAACGAACTACATTCAAAGGCTCAATACTTGAAAAATTAATTTCAGAGTTTGGGGTGTCTGAACCTTTAGGCCATGAAAAACGAAGAAGGCGGCTCGGCTTGGATCTTTCAACAGGCGTATTATTCAAAGATCGCATCTGTTGTGTTGGAACTTCTATCACATTTCCATCAAATGCTAGTACTTCCAGAGTGTTATCCTGGTCAAAAGTGTTTTGAGTCTGCATGATAAAAGACTTTCCCTTTTGCACTTCCAGCACTATTCCTGCAATCTCATATCCTGAAATGCCTCCATTCCTCTCTCCACGATAAATACTATCCAGTCCAGCCTGTTTTTCAAGTGAAGCTTCGGTGTAGCCCCTGTGCGGGATTTTTTCCAGTATTGCGGATAACTCAATTAATTTATCATTCCATTTTTCTCGCGATGTTGAGCTGCACCATTTAAGTGCCTGGGAATAAGCAGTCGTGGTTGTTGCTGCATAAAGAGCGCTTTTCATGCGTCCCTCCACTTTTATGCAGTCTACTCCATTTTCAATGTACTTAGGCAAAAGTCTCATCCCACGCAGATCTTTTGAGCTCAGTAAAGAAGCAGAATGGTTTCCAGGGATATTTTCATTGAATATTTTGTTTTCCGAATCAGTGAAGTTGGACTCTGTAAAATTTTCAGAATTAATATTTTTTTTAACATTACTATCCTGTAACTCTGAATAGTAAAATCGACAGCTCTGGACACAGCCTCCACGGTTACTGTCTCGTCCGGAGGTATAATTTGAGATTGTGCAGTTTCCGGAATATGCCGTGCACATTGCTCCATGAACAAAAAGCTCCACTTCAATTCCTGATGCCTTTCGTATCTTACCTGCTTCTTCAAGCGAAACTTCACGTCCCAGAACCAGCCTTTTTGCGCCTAACCGTTTCCAGGCTTTAGCAGCATGAATATTAAGGCATGAGGCCTGAGTTGACAAATGTACCGGCAGTTTAGAATGCTGCTGAACAACAGTCATCACTCCAAGGTCTGAAACTATAACTGCATCAACCTTACTTTGCTCAAGGAAACTCACATATTCAGGAAGCTCTTCCAGTTCCTTGTCATGTAAAAATGCGTTCAGGGTAACGTAAGTTTTACAGTTATTTCGATGAGCAAACTGAATTCCATCAAGCAATTCAGTATCTGAAAAATTATCTGAGGCACCACGGAGGCCATATTTTGGTCCGGCCAGGTAAACAGCGTCTGCGCCATACAATACGGCAATTTTTAATTTATTTAAGTTTCCTGCCGGTGCAAGCAGTTCCATCATTTGATTTTTTTTTAAGATTAGATTTTCATTTATATGGATAAAAATTTACCTTTGACTTTGATAGAGCATTTAAAGGATTATACCCTGCTTTTCCTGAATCAGTTTACGGACATTTCCCAGGTACCGCGGACCTGTTTGCCCGATCACTGCAGCGGCCAGAGTGGCCCCAATTCTTCCACTGTCCAGCGGGGACATGTTATGTGTCATTCCATACAGAAAACCTGCTGCGAATGCATCTCCTGCACCTGTTGTGTCTTCTACCCTTACTGGTAATGGATCAATATAACAAGTTTCTCCCTGATGTGAAATCAGTGCCCCGTATGCTCCTATAGTTAAAGCTGCTGTTTCTGTCCAATCAGACAATGTTTCAACAGCTTTCTGTGTAATTTCAGTATCAAGCAGTGTAAATGCTTCTTCCTGGTTGCAGAAAACCATGCTGGCATATCCCTTCAGCAGATTAATAAAATCTTCCTTATGACGTGTAACACAAAATGGATCTGATAGACTTAATGCGACTTTAATCTCACGTTTTTTAGCTTCATCAAGTGCATTAAGAACAGCTTTTTTCTGAGACTCTGTATCCCACAAATATCCAGTAAGATAGAGATATTTTGATGATTGAATAATATCCGGATCAATATCAGGATTCATCAATTCCTGGCTCATTCCAAGAAAAGTATTCATCGTTCTGGCACCGTCTTCACTAACAAGAATCAAGCTGCTGCCTGTGGCTCCTTCTCCTTCAGCAAGACAGTCAGAAACCCCGAGGTCCTCAAGTTTTTCTCGATAGAGTTTCCCATGTTCATCCCTGCCTATTTTGCCGCTGAATG
>ENA-UPTF01001571-UPTF01001571.1-marine-metagenome-genome-assembly--contig:-NODE-1571-length-14196-cov-19.875558_pt1 | contig 14196 bp, 10 predicted proteins | sample MGYA00238166_ERZ767019 | MGnify/ENA primary metagenome ERZ767019 (study PRJEB28930, sample SAMN06266391) | marine metagenome | isolation source: Sea water from 250 m depth | place: Atlantic Ocean...
GTGCATCGCCCTTCTTAAATTTTGCCAAAGAAGGCTCTTTTCTCGGAGCAGGAAAATCCTTATCAAGTAGGTCTGCCGTTTCAGGAGCTCTTTTCACAGGAAGACATCCTGATCTAGCTTATCTTCCAAACCATGATCAAAAGAGTTCAGGTCTAGTGGTTGAATATCAAACCTCATTAGAAAATAAAGAAGTTTCCTTTCAGTCAGGGGTTTTATTGGAATCATCGGCGATGTTAGGGAGTTCGTTTAGAGGGGCTTATGGGAGGCTAGATGATACCCTTACTTATTTCTCAGGAATTAACACATCGTTTAATTTTTTAAATTTCAGGCTCATGGGATCTTATTTTTATGGGATGACGAAGCCCGATTTAGGTCAAGAAGGTATCATCAAAGATGTCAGTGCCTTAACCTCCTCTTCGTTTAATCTAACTTTATATAAGGAAGGTTTTTTCAATAAACAAGATTCATTCGGTTTCAGCCTTTCTCAGCCTTTAAGACTAGAAAGTGGAGAAATAGATTTTTCTCTGCCCTATAGAAGAACAGTTAAAAAAGAAGTTCTTTTTAATGATTTCTCAGCATCTTTAGATTCGTCAGGCAGGCAAGTGGATATGGAGTTCATTTATAGCACTCCGATTAGAAATGGTTATCTTAGAAGCAGAATAGGTCTTTCAAAGGACCAAGGAAATATATCAAGAAGTAAACTTCAGCCCTTTTTTGAAACCAGTTGGCAATTTAAAATCTTTTAGCTCTAAAATAGTTTTTTAATTTCGGGTTTAACGACTTTCCCCATAGCGTTTTTAGGAAGTTCTTCAAGCAATTTGAGGCTTCGGGGTATTTTATAATCCGAAAGAAAGTCTAATGACCAAGCCTGTATATCTTCGAGAGTTAATTCATCACTGGCAATTATGGATGCAGCTATCACTTCTCCCCATTTTTTATCTGCTATACCAATGACAGCGCATTCCTTAATTAGAGGGTGTTTAAGCAATACATCTTCAATTTCTAAGGCTGAGATTTTATACCCTCCAGATTTTATGATATCTACTGAGGCTCTGCCTAAGATCTTGTAATAGCCATCTATCAGTTCAGCAACATCACCAGTCTTAAACCATCCTTCAAAGAAAGAGTCTTCAGTAGTTCTTTCTTGATTCCAATACTCTAAAAAAACCTGGGGTCCTTTTATCATTATTTCCCCAGGGATATTCTCTTCAGTTATAACCTTATTCTCTTCCATAAGACATATTTCAACTTTTGGTAAGGCTTGACCTACTGACCCAGGACGTTTTTCTCCATTCAATGGATTAGATAAAGCCATACCGATTTCTGTCATCCCATATCTCTCTAACAGAGCTTGTCCAGTTAGCTCACTCCATTTTTTGTGTATCTCTGGAGCCAGAGCAGCTGAACCTGACATCATTAACCTCATGGCTTTAAATTTTTCTTTTGTTAAATCTAATTCCTTTTTATTCATACTTTCTAACTTATCTATTAAGGAGAAATATATTGTTGGTACTGCAGTGAAGACAGTGTAGGAATTCTCACATACCGCTCTTACAACTTTTTCTACTTCAAAAGCTCCCAGAATATCTACCTTTGCGCCTATCCAGAGAGGACAAGAAAGAGAATTGATAATTCCATGTATGTGATGCAAAGGTAATATTAGGGGTATTTGATCACTTTCTTTCCACTCCCAGGCTTTGACTAGTGAACTTATCTGAGCCTCTATATTGCCATGAGTAGAAACCACTCCCTTAGGTTTATTGGTGGTGCCGCTGGTGTAAAGGATCATAGCTCTTCTTTCCACTCCTATTTCAGGTAGAGAAACGTCTTCGTTGTTTTGTAATTCATCTGTAGTTATTAGTGGTATCTTTAAATCTGTAGATAATTTTTTTAATGTTTCTGAACCCTCTTTGTCTGAAATCAAAAGACTAATTTTAGAATCCTCTAAGTAGTGTGTGAGTTCTAATTCAGTAGCCGAGAGACTAAGGGGAATTCCTATTCCTCCTGCTTTCCATATTCCCCAAAGAATAGATACATATTCAAAACTAGGTGGGATTAAAAATCCGATTCTCTGTTCTTTTAGATCAGAGTCGTTACCAACCAAGGATGAAGCAGTCCTATTAGAAGCTTTAACAATATCCTTATAAGTGTATGACCCAGTCTTGTCTCGCAAAGCCACACGATCAGCGTATTGCTCAGCATTTTTAAAAATACTTAACATAAGTTGATTTTAACTACAGAATTGAGGAAAGTGATAAATTAAAGATATAAAAAAGGAAGAAATATGACTTTACCTTATAAAATTTTAGGCGCTCCTGGATCTCCTTACAGCAGAAAATTAAGATCTGTATTCAGATATAGAAGGATTCCTTTTACTTGGGCTAATAGAAATAGCAAGGAAGATGTTAATACTCCTAAAGTGCCTGTAAATTTATTGCCGGTATTAGTGATCCCTGGAGAAAGCGGTGATTACTCTGAGGCTAAAATAGATTCCACTCCAATTATTCGTTTTTTAGAAGCTGAGCAATCTGATAGATCTGTTATACCAGCTGATCCAGTTATGGCCTTTATTGATTATTTGATAGAGGACTATGCCGATGAGTGGCTAACTAAAGCGATGTTTCACTTTAGGTGGGCACATAAGAGAAATGTAGATTTTGCCGGATCAATTTTACCAAGATGGACTTTAAATCAGTTGAGTGATGAAGAGATTGAGCCATTATCAAAAAATATTAGCGAAAGACAGATTGAAAGGCTCCGTTACGTAGGCTCAAATGAAACAACGGGAGAGTTCATAGAAGAAAGTTATCAAAACTTCATTGAACTATTGTCTAACCATCTAGTAGGAAGACGATTTGTCCTTGGAGATAGACCTGGATCTTCTGATTTTGGTATTTTTGGTCAATTAACTCAATTGGCGCAGACAGATCCAACTTGTAGAGATTTAACTTTGGATGTGGCCCCTAGAGTTTTTGCCTGGTGTGATAACGTAGAAGACTTAAGTGGTCTTGAACCAAAAGAAAGCGATTGGATAGAATCCGATCAGATTCCAGGGACTCTAAGTGAAATATTTAAGGAGATAGGTAGAACCTATGCACCCTTTTTACTTGCGAACGCCGAAGCAGTAGCAGAGGGGAAGGAAGAATGGGAATCAGAAATTGACGGCAAGTTATGGAAACAGATGCCATTTGTGTATCAGGCTAAGTGCCTCACCTGGATAAGAGAGGAATTTGGAAAATTAGATGATGAACAAAAAGCCAAGATACTTCAAATTCTTGAAGGTTCTGGATGTGAAGTTCTAATTAGCTAAAGAAGCAGTGGCTTCTTCCATTATTTTCTGAGAAACTTTTAGTTCTTGTTCAGATTGTTTGTCAATTTCCTTTGAACTTTCAAGTGGCTTAGTCATTACAGCCCAGTCAACTTCAAAATCACTATCTGCATCTGCAAAACCTAACAAACCTAGTTTTTCATAAAGAGGAAGAACCTTATCTGTTAATAGACCAATCTTTTTAAGGTTGGGCATAACGCGGTTAAAAAGAAGATTATTAAAAATATCTTGAGTTTCATTGTTCATTACAGTTTCAAGTATTTCTTCTTCTGAAATTCCAAACCATTTAGCTGGAAGTTCCGTATTAAGTATTCTATTTCGCATAACAACACAGGCTTCGTAAGCAAACTGTGCTCTATCTTCTAGCTCTTCTTCTGTAAGAGTCTGCAAGAACTCCGTTAAGTAATTAATTCCAAAAGTTACGTGTCTCGCCTCATCTCTAATTACGTAATGGACCAGCTGTCGGAGTAATGGGCAATTAGAAGTTTCCTTCGTGGTTTGAAAAGCGGCCAAAGCAAGGCCCTCAATGACTATCTGCATACCTATAAACTTAAGATCCCACCTAGGATCAGTAAGAGTTTTATCTAATAAAGCTTTAAGATTCTTATTACATGGATATTCCAAGCCATGAATTCTTTGCAAATATCTAGCAAAAACTTCAACGTGCCTCGCTTCATCAAAAGTTTGTGAAGCAGCATAGAGTTTGGCTTGGTAAGTTGGGGCACAAGATACAAGTTGTGAAGCCACTAATAGGGCTCCTTGCTCACCATGTAGGAATTGACTGAGTGCCCATGCCTGATCATGACGCATATATTCCAACCTATCTTTTTCATCTAACATCGATAGAGGACCTTCTAGTCTGGCAAGCATTTCAGCTTTTACGGGAAATTCATCTCTACCTATGCCTTGAGACCAATCAAGGTCTATAGAGCCATCCCAGTTGAGTTCTTTTCCCAGTTCATAAAGTTTCTTAATTCTGGTATCGGCATCTGAGTAGTCCCAGTTATAGTGCCCTGTCATTGGAGTCTGAAAAATCTCAGCTATATCTTCTATATTTTTTGGAGAAAATTTTTCTGGTAAATCAAATTCTCTGGGATCTATAGGCTGTGTTTCTACTAACTTTATTTTCATAAAAATTTTCCTTAACTTTTAAGCAGTTTTATATGCATATTCAAGAGGTTTAGACATTTCATCCCAGTCTGTAACAGTAGCATCATCTAGATCTTTAAATTCTAGGATACCCATTTCCTCATATTTTTCTGAAACTTCATCATTTAATAAACCTATCTTTTTTAGATTAGGCATTATTTTTGAAAACAGAAGGTTGTTAAATAATCTTCCAGCTTCAGAACCTATTTGCGCTTGAGCAGCAGCTTCCGCATCCCAACCGTAGTGATTGATCACATTGGTTGATCCAAATCTGTTTCTCATTACTACACATGCTTCGTAAGCAAATTCAGCTCTATCATTCTTTTCTTCTTCAGATAGGGTGCTAACAAATTCTTCTAAATAGTTAACGCCAAAGGTGACATGCCTAGCCTCATCTCTAATTACCAAATAGAAAATATCTTTAAGAAGAGGATCCATTACGGTAGCTCTTTGTCTTTCAAAAGCTGCTAAAGCAAGTCCTTCGATAATAATTTGCATGCCAATGAATTTAAGATCCCATCTTTGATCAGTAAGAATTTTATCTAATAACAATTTTAATCCAGGCATAATTGGATAATTCCAACCTATTCTTTCCTGAAGATATTTGTTGTAAACCTCCACATGGCGGGCTTCATCAAAAGTTTGAGACGCCGCATATAACTTGGCATTATATGTAGGGGCACAAGTGGCTAACTGAGAAGCTACAAGTAAAGCTCCCTGTTCACCATGAACAATATTGCTTAGGCCGCTTGCTAATACATGCCAAGAACATTCTATTTTTTCTTCTTCAGATAATTTTTCATAGGGTTCAAAGCCTCTAAAGGCTTGGAATTCAGGGTCCGATGCCCACTCTGTAAGTGGGTAGGGGTCTCTAGTCCAGTCCAGATCTAAAGTTGCATTCCAATTCAACTTTTTCCCTAGAGCATAAAGTTTCTTAAGTCTGTTATCTGCCTCGGTATAGTCCCAATTATAACTACCCGTTAGAGGGGTCTTGAAGATTTCGACTATATCTTCTATATCTTTAGGTTTTAACTTACTTTCCAGGTCATCGTCATCAAAATAACGCAATCCTTTTGGACATTCATCTAGATATTTAAGTTTCATAATTTTTACCCTATTCGTTTAGTAATTTTCTGTCAATTTTAATCGATTTTAAATAACTCTGTTAATTGATCTAACATGACACCACCCAACTCTTCTGCTCTGTGTATAGTAACCGCTTTTTGATAATACCTAGTAACATCGTGTCCTATTCCTATAGCAATTAGATTTATTGGAGACTGGGTTTCTATGGAATGAATTACTTGCCTTAAATGTAGATCTAAATAGTTGTTGGGATTAGTCGAAAGGGTGCTGTCATCTACTGGAGCACCGTCTGAAATTACCATGAGAATTTTTCTTTGTTCTTGTCTTCTGGCAAGTCTATCGTGCGCCCAAATTAAAGCCTCACCATCAACATTCTCTTTTAGTAAGCCCTCTCGTAGCATGAGACCAAAGTTCTTTTGTCCTCTACGCCAAGAGGTATCCGCAGATTTAAAAATTATGTGTCTTATATCATTCAATCTACCCGGATTTTCAGGTTTACCATCTTCAACCCAACTCTTTCTGCTTTCGCCGCCTTTCCATTGCTTAGTAGTAAAACCTAAGACTTCTGTTTTTACGTTACATCTCTCTAAAGTGGTGCTGATTATGTCGGCACATATAGCAGCTACTGTCATTGACCTTCCTCGCATAGAACCAGAGCTATCCACCAAGATAGATACTGCAGTGTCTCTAAAATCTGTTTCTTTTTCTACTTTGTAACTTAAGGGAGTAATTGGGTCTAAGACAATTTTGTGTAACTTAGAGGCGTCTAATAGGCCTTCCTCTTTATTAAATTCCCAAGAACGATTTTGTTGAGCTAATAAGAATCTTTGCAGTCTATGAGCCAGTTTTGAGATGGTTGATTTACTTGGACCCATTAATTGATCCAGGTGTCTTCTAAGCCTTTGTAACTCTTCACTACTGCACATCTCTTCAGCTAAGATTTCTTCGTCGTACTCCCTAGAGTAAACCTTGTATTCAAAATTTAGGGTCTGCTCTACCAGTCTCTCCAACCAAGAATTATTAGAAATGACTTCTTGGTTTTCATCGACAATGGCATCTTCATCTATATCACCAATTTCCATGTCTTCTTCCATCATTTCTGGAGAATCCATCTCTTGAGACATATCTGAATCAATCTCCATGTCGTCTTCACTGGTGTCAGAATTATTCTCTTCACTGTCTGAATCTTCAGAATCAGAAGATTCCTGATCAAGATCTTCATCTGTATTGCTTTCATCTATCTCTAAGGCGTGCAGAAGTTTTCTAGATGTTTCAGCAAATTGGATTTGATCTTCTAGAGATTCTAGAAGTTCATTTTTATAAGAAGAACCTTTGTCATTGAGGAGGTTCTTCCAAGGTTTAAGAACTGTTAGTTGGGATTTGGTTAATTTTTCTCCTAAAAGAATTTGTCGCAACCAAGACTCTAAAGCCGGTTCAAGTAAATCTTCTTTCTCTTCTATCGAAGCAAATGCTTTGCATTTATCTTCAAATCTGGCATTTAAATTATTAGAGACACCTTCGTATTTTTTTGAACCTAATATCTCTACTCTTACATCCTCTAATTTGGTTAATAGAGAATTTAGCTTTACAGATCCCGTGTCGATAGAGATCTCATTACTACTAAATCTTTTTGAGCAAGCTAGCGCATCAGCTTTGCCTCTAAAGGAAGCTAATTCTGATTTTCTGGAAGGAGGGTTTGAAAGAACTATTTTAGAGTTGGAAGTTGGCATTCCACCAAAACTTATTTCAAGTTCTGGATCTTGTGCTAAGGCTCTTGTTGCAGCCGATACGGCTTCTTTAAGGTTCTCGTTAGAAGAAGACTCAGGAGGCATATAAAGAATATTTACTCTTCTTCAAGGGATTCAGCAGCTGAATCATCAAGATCTTCGTTAAAACATCGTTGATAGTATTCAGCAATAATTGCCCTTTCAGTTTCATCACACTTATTAAGGAAGGTGACTTCGAAGGCCTTATTCCTATCATTGAATATAGTGGTATTTTCGGCCCAACTGATTATTGTCCTTGGGGACATAAGGGTAGAGATATCACCGCTGGCAAAACCTTGTCTGGTTAAATTACCTGTTGAAACCATATTGGCAACCTCTTCTCTGCCTTTCTTAGTGTCAAAACTCGGTACTTTTGCCAAGACCACACTTAGTTCCAGTTCGGGATCAAGATAATTGAGGGTTGATACTATGTGCCATCTATCCATCTGGCCCTGATTTATTTGTTGTGTTCCATGATAAAGACCCGTCGTATCACCTAATCCTACTGTATTGGCAGTTGAAAAGAGTCTAAACGAAGGGTGTGGAGTTATAACTTTGTTTTGGTCCAGTAAAGTTAACTTACCTTCAACTTCCAGTACTCTTTGAATGACAAACATCACGTCTGGTCTTCCTGCATCGTACTCATCAAAGACAAGTGCTGTGGGAGTTTGTAGAGCCCAAGGAAGAATACCTTCTTTAAATTCAGTAATCTGCTTTCCATCCTTAAGGACAATGGCATCCTTACCCAGTAAATCAATTCTACTTATGTGACTATCCAGATTTACGCGAACACAAGGCCAATTTAACCTAGCAGCTACTTGCTCAATGTGAGTTGATTTTCCTGAACCATGATAGCCCTGAATCATTACTCTTCTGTTGTGTGCGAACCCTGCCAAAATAGCTAAAGTGGTTTGCTCATCAAATTTATAAGCTTCATCAATGGAAGGCACATAATCATTAGCTGTGCTAAACCCAGGGACTTTAAGATCTACTTCCAAATCAAAAGTTTGACCTACATCAATCTCTATATCAGGCAAAACACCTGATTCATCAGTTATTTCAATACTCATTTCTTCTAATAATTTAAAAAGGGGAGCCTATTATCCTTATTTGTTTCATTTCAGCAAGAACACTCTGTAGAGTACAATTACGCTCCTTTTCAATTAAGTAAGGACAAATTTAATGACTGCTGACGAAGTTTGGCAAGCAATAAGAGAAGAAACTAAAAAGAGAGCTGAGGCAGAACCTGTTTTGGCTAGTTTTTTTCATACCACAGTCTTGGAGCATGATTCTTTTTCTTCAACTTTGGCAAATCAATTAGCCAATGATCTATCTAATGCTTCAGTCCAACCCATGATGCTCAGATCAGTCATGAAAGAAGCTATTAAATCAAAAGCAGAAATGATTACTAACATAGCAGAAGACTTAATAGCTACTAAGGAAAGGGATCCAGCATGCAAGTATTTTTCAACACCACTTTTGTTTTATAAGGGTTTTAAGGCCTTGCAAGCTTACAAAGTTTCACATTGGTTATGGACTAATGAGAGGCATACTTTAGCTTTATTTATACAAAGTAGATGTTCTGAAGTGTATGGGGTTGATATTCATCCTGCTGCCCAGATTGGCAAGGGAGTAATGATAGATCATGGAACAGGTGTCGTAATTGGGGAAACCAGTGTTGTTGATGACAATGTGTCCATTTTCCAAGGTGTTACTCTGGGAGGGACAGGCAAAGAGACCGGAGATCGTCATCCCAAAGTAAAAGAAGGGGTTCTTTTAAGTGCAGCCTGTACGATTTTAGGGAACGTTGAAATTGGAAAAAATGCTAAAGTTGGGGCAGGAAGTGTTGTTTTATCAGATGTTAAAGAAGGAACTACGGTTGCTGGTGTTCCAGCTAAAGAGGTAGGTAAATCAGGTAAAACCAGTCCTGCTGACGAAGTAGATCACAATATATATAAAAACTAATGAGGTAATTTTATGGAATTTGAATGTATTCTTTATGATGTTAAAGACAAAGTATTAACCATCACCTTAAATAGGCCTGACAGGCTGAATGCTTATACAGGCCAAATGCAGTCCAACTTAATTGAAGCTTTCGATAAGGCTGGAAAAGATGATGATATAAGGGCAATCATTGTTACAGGAGCAGGAAGAGGATTCTGTGCCGGTGCTGATCTGGGTGCTGGAGGCAATACTTTCAACAGAGAGGTAAGAAATAACAAAGGTGAAACTGAAGGGATAAAAGATGACCCTGAATGGATGCGAGATGGTGGAGGCAGAACAACCTTAGCTATATTTGATTGTCCAAAACCGATCATTGCTGCTTTTAACGGTCCTGCTGTAGGCGTCGGAGTGACAATGACGCTTCCCATGGATATTAGAATCGCAAGTGAAGAAGCGAAATTTGGTTTTGTTTTTGCTCGTCGGGGCTTAGTTCCAGAAGCTGCTTCAAGTTGGTTTTTACCGAGAGTGGTTGGCATCAATAAAGCCTTGGAGTGGACATTCTCAGGAAGAGTATTCTCTCCAGAAGAGGCAAAAGAGGGTGGCTTGATACGATCAATACACCCGGCAGACAAGCTATTGGAAGAGGCAAACAAAATTGCGCAAGAAATAGTAGAGAATACCTCGGCTGTATCCGTTGCCATGACTCGACAAATGCTCTGGAAGTTATTGGGAGCCGATCATCCGATGGAAGCACATAAAGTTGACTCAAGAGCCATATACGAACTAGGTCAGGGCGGAGATGCAAAAGAAGGGGTAGAGTCTTTCTTAGAAAAACGTCCTCCTGAGTTTCCCAGTAAAGTTTCAGAAGATATGCCGGAATTTTATCCTTGGTGGGAAGAGAGAAAATTTAAATAACCATGAAAAGAAAAGCACTAGATAAACTTATAAAACTTCTCGACTTAGAACAATTAGAAGACAATCTGTTTAGAGGACAAAGTGAAAACATTGGAGGACCAAGGGTTTTTGGCGGACAAGTTTTAGGGCAGGCGTTGACTGCAGCAGCAAAGACGGTGGACAAAAAGCGTAGTGTTCACTCTTTACATGCTTATTTTTTAAGACCGGGTGATATGAAGCAACCGATTATCTACGACGTAGATAGGATAAGAGATGGTGGGAGTTTTACAACTCGAAGGGTAATAGCCATACAGAAGGGTGAACCGATATTTAATATGTCTTCTTCATTTCATAAAAAAGAAACTGGTCCCACTCATCAAATTGATATGCCAGATATTCCTGGGCCCGAAAAATGCATGAGTGATCTTGAGATGAGAAAACAAATGATAGACAAGGTTCCAGAGAGGTTTAGAGAATTTTTTACTAGAGAAAGACCCATTGAGATAAGGAACTTACCTGGCGAAGGTATGTTTGAAGAACCCAAAAAGCAGCCGCCGTATAAACATGTTTGGATGAAAGCAGTAGCCAAGCTTCCAGATGACGACATTTGTCATCAAGCTATTCTGGCCTATGCATCTGACATGGGCTTATTGAGCACATCTTTAAATCCTCACAGATTAAGTTTTGCTAAAGGCAATGTCCAAAGTGCCAGCTTAGACCACGGCATGTGGTTTCATAGGCCATTTAGAGCAGACGAGTGGATGCTGTATTCCACTGACAGTCCAAGTGCTAGTAATGCTAGGGGTTTTAACAGGGGAAGTGTCTATACAAGAGATGGGAAGCTTATAGCTTCAGCAGTCCAAGAAGGCTTAATGAGAGTAGTCAAAGGTTAACTAAGAAAATTATTTATTTCATTAGCAGCTGCTCGGCCTTCATTAATAGCCCAAACCACTAAAGATTGTCCTCTTCGGCAATCACCAGCAGCAAATACCTTAGGGTTACTAGTCACATGAATATTGTGTTCAGCTTTGTAGTTACTTCTTTCATCAAGATCGACTTTTAAGTTCTGTAGCACATAATTTTCGGGTCCTAAGAATCCCATTGCCAGAAGAATAAGGTCAGCTTTCCATTCTTTTTCAGTACCTGAAATCTCTTTAAAACCACTATCCACTTCAACTGTAACGATACCTGTAAGATTGCCCTCACCATCTTTTTTAAATTCTTTTCCGGATACGGAGAATTCTCTGGGGTCACTTCCAAATAACTCAGTAGATTCTTCATGACCATAATCCACCTTGTAAGTTTTGGGGAAAAGGGGCCATGGATTGTCTTCTGCTCTTTCAACAGGAGGTTGGGGTAGGATTTCAAAGTTGGTTAAAGACTTGCAACCATGTCTTAAGGCAGTACCGATGCAGTCTGTACCCGTATCACCACCTCCAATAACTATCACATCTTTATCTTTAGCGTTTATGTAGTTTTGATCCTTATGATTGCTATCCAAGAGACTTTTAGTGTTTGCCCTCAGAAAGTCCATGGCAAAGTGAATGCCGCTAGCATCTCGGTTAGGTATAGGTAGGTCTCTAGGTTGAGTAGCTCCTGTTGCCAATAAAATGACATCATTATTTTTAGAAAGTTCTTCAACACTAGCTGAGCTGTCTTTATTGCTTCCTACATCGGTGTTGGTAAAGAAGCTAATGCCTTCTTTTTCCATAAGATCTATTCTGAATTCTAAAATAGATTTTTCTAACTTCATGTTGGGTATTCCATACATCATCAAACCACCTATCCGGTCATCTCTTTCGTAGACACTGACGGTGTGTCCTGCGTAGTTCAATTCTTGAGCTGCCGATAAACCCGCAGGTCCAGAGCCTACAATAGCTACCTTCTTTCCAGTCCTATTTTTAGGTGGTGCTGCCTTAAACCATCCATTTTCTAAGCCCTTGTCTGAAATAGCACATTCAAGGTTTTTTATAGCTACGGGAGTTTCAGTAATACCCAGGACGCAAGCACCTTCACATACAGCAGGACAAACTCTTCCTGTTATTTCAGGGAAATTATTGGTTTTGATTAACCTCTCAAACGCTTCTTCCCATCTATTTTGATAAACCAGATCATTCCATTCCGGAATAAGGTTGTACACCGGACAGCCTTCATTGGATTGGCAGAAGGGTACTCCACAGTCCATGCATCTTGAAGCCTGCGTTCCCAGATTGTTCTCATCATGTTCTGTATAGATTTCTTTAAAATCCAATACTCTCTCTTTTGCTGGTCTATAAGGTTCTACAACCCTTTTAAACTCTTTAAACCCAGTTGCTTTACCCATCTATCCAGCCTTCTTTTCCTTTCTATCTTGTTCTAGAAGAACTCTCTTGTAGTCAGTTGGCATAACTTTCTTGAAAGCCTTTAGCTCTTTGTCCCAGTTTTTTAAAATTCTTTTTGCTACATCAGAGTCTGTATAAACTGAATGGTTTTCTATGAGTAGCTTTAATTCATCTATGTCTTCTTCTATTTCTAATTTTTCTAATTCAAAAGTATCAAGATTAGATAGCTGTTCTAACTTGTCTTTGGGATCATGCACATAAGCTATACCGCCACTCATGCCTGCTCCAAAATTTCTTCCTACTGGACCCAAAATTACCGCCCGGCCTCCAGTCATGTACTCGCAACCATGGTCTCCAATTCCTTCTATTACTACTTTGGCACCACTGTTTCTCACACAGAATCTCTCAGCAGCCACACCTCTAAAATACGCTTCGCCTCCGGTTGCACCATATAAAGCAACATTACCAATAAGAATATTTTCTTCTGGTTTAAAACTACTTTCCTTTGGGGGGTAAATAATTAACTTGCCGCCTGATAAACCTTTGCCAACATAGTCATTGGCATCGCCTTCTAAAGTTATAGTGATTCCTTTCGCTAACCAAGACGCTAAGCTTTGGCCTGCTGAGCCATTCAGTTTTATGTTTATAGTATCCTCAGGTAGACCTTTATCTTCCCAGACTTTCGATACCTCATTGGAGAGAATGGTACCTACGACCCTATTAGTATTTTTTATTGGCAGTTCAATTTGAACTTTTTCTGCTTTTTGAATCGCTTTTTTACTTAGCTTAATTAATTCATGGTCCAGTGCTTCATCCAACCCATGGTCTTGGTCTTGAGTGTGAAAGACTTCTGTGTTGTCAAAAATTATTTCTGCTGGATGAAGAATGCTTGAAAAGTCTAAGCCTTCTCGCTTCCAGTGATCTATTGCCTTATCCACTTCGAGGCAATCAACTCTTCCTATCATTTCATTGACGGTTTTAAAACCAAGCTGGGCCATTATTACCCTCAACTCTTTAGCTACCATGAATAGATAATTGATTACGTGTTCAGGATCTCCTTCAAATTTTTTTCTTAATTCTTTGTCTTGAGTAGCAATGCCTACTGGGCAAGTATTTAGATGGCATTTACGCATCATTATGCATCCAAGAGTGATCAGTGGAGCGGTGGCAAACCCATACTCCTCAGCACCAAGTAACGCAGCTATTGCCACATCTCTTCCAGTTTTGATCTGGCCGTCAGTTTGAAGAACCACCCTGGATCGTAAATTATTCATTACCAATGTTTGGTGAGTTTCAGCTATACCCAATTCCCAAGGTAATCCGGCATGCTTAATAGAAGTTAACGGAGAAGCACCCGTTCCACCATCATGACCGGCGATAACTAAATGGTCAGTTTTTGCCTTCACCACTCCAGCTGCAATTGTCCCGACACCTATTTCAGAAACTAATTTCACACTTATTCTTGCTTCTCTGTTGGCATTCTTAAGATCGTGAATCAGTTGAGCAATGTCTTCTATAGAGTAGATATCATGATGCGGAGGAGGGCTGATTAATCCTACTCCTGGAGTTGAGTGTCTAATCTTTGCAATGTAATCATCTACTTTTCTGCCTGGCAATTCGCCACCTTCTCCAGGTTTTGCTCCTTGAGCTATTTTAATTTGGAGTTCATCAGAGTTTGTTAAATACCACATGGTGACGCCAAATCTTC
>ENA-UPTF01001572-UPTF01001572.1-marine-metagenome-genome-assembly--contig:-NODE-1572-length-14188-cov-2.554532_pt1 | contig 14188 bp, 9 predicted proteins | sample MGYA00238166_ERZ767019 | MGnify/ENA primary metagenome ERZ767019 (study PRJEB28930, sample SAMN06266391) | marine metagenome | isolation source: Sea water from 250 m depth | place: Atlantic Ocean | study...
GCTTCAGGGTTATACCATTCTGAATCACTTCTTCACTTCCCTCAATGAGCATGAATCCCAGATTAATTGTTGAACTCTGGTTTGTATAGGCAGCTTCGATCATCCAGCGATGATCCGCATTTACTTCTGAAGACGAAGATGAAGTATACATAGTCCCGGATCCCAGTTGGCTAACCAGTTGTTCAGATGTCAACCCGCCGTTTAAGGAATCTCCATTGGCAAAAGGATGAAGCGCTGGAAACATAAGCTCCCCATCCACCATATTCATAATGTTAGCCATTTCCTTATCGATTATTTCATCGTAATTGCGGGTTCCATTTTCATCCAGGCTGTCTAGTCCAAACAGGGTGATATAGGGAAAGCTTGAACCTTTATCTCTTTCTGACACAGGTGTGGCATTCTTATTTAATATCTTAACTTCAAACCCTTCCGGGTTAATCTGGGAAGTTCCCAGGTAATACACATTCTTGAACATCAGGGGCCAGGTTGAATGATTGGGGTGACTGTTCCGGGGTTTAAGCATCATCAGGGCCAGGTTTGTACCCAGGGAATCTGGACCGGAACCGATTTCAAGCAAGGGTTCTCCTGTTTGCCGATTGGCCAGGGTAAAAGTACAGCCCAGTATATCCTGGGAGACCTGTTCACGGACCCTTACAAACCCCAGGTCAGGACTCACATAATAATTGGTCCCCTGTTCCAGACGTATAAAGCTCCCTTCTTCATTTTCTTCCGTAAACTGCGTTGTATCCGTTGGATCCACATAAGCCATACCGGTCATGGCACTGGGATCATTAATATTGATTGATTTATACAATTCAAAATTTTTCACAACAACATCACCAATCAAATGAAGGCCATTTCTTAAAGGATAAAAGGAAGGAATAGAAATTGCAGTTGTCACAGAAAATGTGTCTACTCCATCACGAAACCAGGGATGGATAAAGAAATAACGATTTTTCATCCAGTCCACATCTCTAATCTGCTGGGTACTGCTTTGCCCTCCCCCTTCCCACTCTGATTGCTCTTTTTTTGATTTTTCAATGGATGCAATCGTGGTCACATCTATTGGACCCAGTTTAGAAATAGCCTTAATTCCAAACAGTCCCTGGTTCTTTCCGGAAAACGTGACATACTTAGTGGATGGCAACGAAAGGGAAATATTTCCTGCTTCTATTTTCTGAACAATATCATCTTCATACCCTTCATAGGAAATGCGGATATTATTCTCCCAGTCAAACTGGCGCTCAGAATCCTGATCCATGGCCACGGTGATTCGATCCCCAATCTTTCCCTGGATATTCAGGTTTTGTTTTTGGTCAAATTCCAGATGCGTATTCTGTGTCTGGTTCAAGGTTGAACGAACCAGCTCCTGATCCTGAAACACCATTTTACCGTTAATGTTTACATTCCCGCTGACCTGCAGGGATGCTCTTCCCAAGCGGCCAATATCCACCCCAACCACTTCCAGCATCTGCCCACGGCGTCGCTGATCATCATCCTTAGAGTCTTTTTGCATGACTTCAAGAAACTTAGTATGCCACTTCTGCTGTTGGATCTTTTCCAGGTACCACTTTACAGATGATGTAAACGGTATCTGGCGCTGTTCTCCATCCACAATTTCTGAGATGGTAATGGTAGACCAATCCCAGGATAATTCAACCGTGACTTTTCTGAGCGAAAAAGGAAATGTTAAAATACCCAAAGGAGTTTTCATGGAATCCAAGGGCTGGATCAGGGAAACAGGTGACCGAGGAAACGGGTCAAATACGAATGGGGTTGATGGTATGTACTCGGGCAATAAGATCCGCTGCGATCCTGCCATAGGCAAGGAGTCAGGTTCCTGAGCAATCAAGGCTCCCAGGGCGAGAACTGCCCACAGGCCGATATAAATAATCCGGCAAAAAATGGGCTGATATGTATGTCGAAAGATCAAGTTCAGTCTTGATTAAACTGATACCGCTCTACTCGATAGATTCTCCTTTATTAAAATAATTGTTTAATTTTTTTTGCATTTTAGCCAGGGCCCGTCCCCGATGGCTAATCTGGTTTTTCCTTTCCTGGGACATTTCGGAAAATGTTTTACCTTCTGTTATAGGCAAAAAAACAGGATCATATCCAAACCCTCCATGTCCGCGGGGTTCAACCGTGATCAATCCTTCTATGATGCCTTCGGCAAAGAGTTCCGTCTTGTCATCTACAAAAGCAATAACCGTTCTAAATCTGGCTGTCCGCTTTTCAGCAGAAACACCATCCAGTTTTGATAACAATTTATTGATGTTATCTTCATAGGTTGGATTTTCGCCGGCAAAGCGGGCAGAATAAACACCCGGGGCACCACCAAGAGCATCTACTTCTAAACCTGTATCATCCGCCAGGGATGGCAAACCGGTTATTTGATGCACAGACCGTGCCTTGATCAATGAGTTTTCAAGGAGCGTGGTTCCTGTTTCCTCAATATCTCCAATTTGGGGAAAATCATCCAATCCCACAATACTAATTCCCATTGGAGCCAAAAGGGTACTCATTTCCGTTTGCTTATGGGAATTATGTGTTGCTAAAACCAGCTTTCTTCGTCGAGACATGGTGAACAAAACCCTGCTAAAAATGCCGGGAAACCTATGTGCAATCTATAAATGAGTCAAGGAGTAAGTATTTGAGTGGTTTTACAATCAAATCTTTTTGTTTTCCAGGGGTGCTCCGGTAATTTTTCCCCGCTTTTTTATGAGATCCCAACTCATTTGTGGCTCGGTAGCTCAGTTGGTAGAGCAGTGGACTGAAAATCCATGTGTCGCTGGTTCGATTCCGGCCCGAGCCACTGATAAAACCAATACCTTATAAAACCATCAATCCTTAATATTTAATATGTCATTGTTTTTACCATATATTCCTAAGGCTAAGGAATGTGTATCTGCTACATTGAAGATTTTAAAATTCTCCATCTATCTTTTTCTTTCTTGTTTAATTACATCCTGTAATAAAGAAAACAAAATAGGAGAGACTCCTGAAATCATACCGGACACAACCATTGTCGCTATAAACGGTCTGTTGCAGGTGGATGGAGTGATGATGAACTGACCGATGCAGGGAAACTGGCAAAAAATATTATTGTGAACTGGCCGGGACCGACCCCTTAAAAAAGGTTTAATATTATTTTATAAGTGTAATCTTTCCTAATTCGTAAGTCCTGGCTATTTCTTCTGATCCAATATCAATGTATTCTGGTGCAAGGATTCGCCTTCAACGATATAAACCGTCTGTCGCGCAGGTATATTCTGGAATGATTGTTGTAAACCACTGGGCCACAAGATATCAATCTGATCAATTGTATCTGCTTCCTTCAGCCCAAAATAGAGTTCTTTTGCATTGCTAGAAAAATATCCCTGGCCCGATGACAGGGCCTGTTTTTGAAGTTTATCTGCAGTGCGGACTTTGACGATGGTTCCAAAACCGTCCCGGTTTGATTCTGTTCCTTCCAAACGTACCTTAATCCAGTTGTTCTTCCTTGATGTTTTATTGCGCAACAAGATTCCTTTTCCTTGATTAGCATCAAAAACAATATTTCCACTACCGTCTTCCACTTGCTGGCCATTCACAGTTACATAAATATCTACTCTACCATCATTATTGTAATCAGCAAACAGGGCTCCACGGTGGATGCGTTTACCAGTGGCAAGCACTCCCGAAGATTCAGATATATCAGCAAAGTGTCCCAGCCCGTCATTTTCAAACAATAGGTTCGATTGCCGGTTATCGCCGCTCACAGAATTTAAATGACCATTGGCAAAAAACAGGTCCAGATCTCCATCATTATCCAGGTCAAACAAGCCGGGTGCCCAGCTTATTATGGGCCAGGTGAGTTTGTGCACCATAGGGGAATCAAAGTCGTGGACAAATACTGCATTGCGCAGGCTTCCGTCATTGCTACTTTTATTATCAACAAGAAATGCCAGAGTGTTCACTTCGGCAGCGAAATTGGTATAGACCAAGTCTGTCAATCCGTCTTTGTTCATATCCCCTAGCGCTACGCCCATACTGCCATCGGTAGTGCTGAGTCCACTGGGACCGGAAAAAGGCTTAAATGTACCGTCCCCCCGGTTCAAATAGAAGCCATTAGCATCTGTATCATTCGCTACGAATAGGTCAGGAAATCCATCTTCATTAAAATCATGAAATACAGCCTGCATAGATTTCCTGGATGCATCATTTAGAACAGTGATTATTGATGTTACATCAGTAAACGTGTCATCCCCATTATTTTTATACAGAGTATTGGGTAGACCACCAAAATCCATGGGGAATCTTAAGTTGGTATAGCGTGGTCTGCGGGAGAAATCCACGTATCCCGAGACATACAGGTCCAGGTTGCCATCAAGATTATAGTCCCCCCAGGTGGCGCCTCCATACCACCAATCTCTGATCCCTTCCGGGAACGCAGTTGTGCTTATATCGGTAAATGTTTTATCTCCATTATTCTTGAACAATTTGAAGCTTCCGTAATTCGTGATAAACAAGTCGGGGTATCCATCATTATTGTAATCAGCAACAGATACAGCCATGCCTTCACCCTCATCTTCTGCACCTGAATTATGGACCCGGAGAAACTTTCCATTCCCCTGGTTTTCGTACAGGGCATTGGTTATGTCATCATTCCCTTGGCAGTTCACCAGATAAAGATCCCAATCCCCATCCCGATCATAATCCAGCCAAGCGCCGCCGGAACCATTCATTTTAATTAAATGCATGCTGGCAAACTCATCCATGGTCAACAGCCTGCCGTTCGATTTCCAGAATTCTTCTTCATCCTGAAAAACAAGACTTAATTCTTCATTTGTAGCAGTACCAATAATGGATGGCCCAATCTCGCACCATCGCGGTCGTGGAGCAAAGTGTACAAAATCAATTCCTGCGTTTTGACTGTTGTCCTGCAGATAGATCGATTCGCTAGATTCACCACCAATACAAATATTAATATTAGACGCTAGAACCAAAGAAATTATTAGGCCTTTATAAGTAGGTTTTATTAGATGCACTATCATTTAGAATTAATTAACAGAAAAGGTAAAACATAATAGTTTAGATTAGTCTGTTACCAATCATTTGATTGGCTCGTGAAGAAATTGTTTAAACGGTTCAGTAGTAACAATCCGAGTATTATATTGTTTTCTATAGGCGGCATGATCTTCATCTAAAGGATAAGCATTTTCTGCTCCAGCGGGATAAGATGTCATACCGTGAAACGGCAGCGGTTCCACTGTTTGTCCCCGGGCAGTGTTCAAATCACCATCCTTCAGCCAGCCGTCATTGTAAAACATAAAGTCCCGGCTCCAGCCAGCCTGTAACTGCGGTAGTGCAGACGCATCGAACTGAAGTGTTATTTCATCACCTGCATTCATAATCACATATTTATTATCTGAGTCAAGCAAAAGAGACAATACATCACCATATCGGGTATAAGTACCAGTAAGGTCACGCCACTTTTGTCCCGTGGTGATAGAATAATAATCCGGGATATGGGGACTGCTGAAATTCCTGCGAGAAATATGGGAAAAACCTCGATAGTGCAGGTCCGCAGCAACTGGCTGTAAATCTATAGTTCGTAATCTATTCTCCGGTAAGGTGCTGGCAATAAATATATGATCCCAGTAAATCTGCATATTGGTACGAATCCGGAGACGATAATCATCGGAAAGAAATTTATCCGTTAGGTCTATTACCATGGTTTTATTTTTCCCTTTTGGAAAACCAAGATTATCTAGTACTGTGATCCAATTTCCTTGTGTATCCGGAACCTGCAGGTAAGGAAATATTGAACGAAATAAACTGGATTGTGAAATATTCACATTTATACTGGCATCCGTGGGAAACAGCCAGCCCTGGAGAAAGAGAAAAAGTGAATCAGCACTACTTAAATCATCAAAAACCAGTATAAGGTCATGGAGTTCGGTCACTCCTTGATACAAGCCTGGAACAAGATTGGAAATGTATTCTTCATCTGGATGAATGATCTTATCCAATACTTCAGTTCCCTGGCCATCTACCGCTGCAATGGGTAACTGCTTATCTGTAAAATTATACATACGAAACGGCGGATAGGGTGGTGGAATAAATGTTTCATCGATAAATACATTCACGCTCTCAGGGTGATCTACAACCAGTAATTCTATTTTATCCAGATAAGGTGTTTCCCACAATTCTGTGGTGAATTGCAAAAAATATGAACCATCTTTAATTGCCAAGCTGTGTCCAGGGACTCTTAAATATTCGTCCGTTGAATTGGGGAATGCATACAGTGGTTCACCCGCCATGATCCCCAGTGGCATGCCAAGTGCACTGGGCCAAAGAACATCAGTTATAAATTCGTATCCAGAACCAGTCCAGCCAAATAGATAGGGACAGGATCCTTTTAAAGACTGGGTTTCCACAATGGTCTGGTTTCGTTCCAGCTTAAAGCGATTCTGAGGTACGCCATTACTCCACACCACCCGTACAATATCTGCGCCATCTCGATTGCCCAAGCCAAAATGTGCGGTAGGTTGGTCCATGTATCGTACCTGATATAAGTCTCCTGCCTTTACTTCCACCTTAGCGCCAATCCCAAAATAATTATTCTTACTGCTACCGGTTCGCAAGCCAGCTAAACGAATAGTTAAAAAATTATTTATATTCCCGCCATCGTTGCGCAGCAATTTAATTTGACCCTGGTTGGTCGCCAGAAAAATATCTACATCGCCATCATTGTCATAATCAGCAACCTCTACCTGATCGATGGATCCCAGGCTGTCAGGAAGTAAGGATGATGCGTTGAGAAACGATCCGGATCCATTGTTATATAAGAACCCTAGACCTGATTCTTGCCCTTGTTGATCATCAGTGTTTCCTGCAATCAACAGGTCTAAATAACCATCATTATCAGCATCAAAAAATTCAGCGTCATGGCCATTTATTTTTCGGATACCTTTTTTAGAATCATGCCATTTGGTATTTAATTCAAATGTTCCATCACCAAGATTATAATATAATGTGTGTTCCTTTCCAGAACGGTCTGTGATAAACAGATCTACAGAACCATCATTATTATAATCCCCAGCAGCCACGGCACCCGGTGTGCTACTGGTGACTAATCCTATATTGTGGGTGATATTTCGGAAATAACTCTGACGGAGATTATCATAATACTGGTTATCCCCATCCTGATTCAATACAAACAGATCGACATCCCCATCATCATCAAAATCTGCGTAAACAATATTTCTACTTGGAACACTCGAGTCGCTGATGCCTGAATCTTCCCCTATTTCAATAAAGGTACCATCTGAATTATTGCGGTATAAACGGTTCCTGGAATCAGTGGCAAGAAACAGATCCAGGTCGCCTTCCAGATCCAGATCCACAAATACACCAGCAGTGCTAATATCTTTGGTGTTTATACCAGTATTAATCACTGGTTTAAATGTTCCTTCTCCCGAATTTTTATATAACCTGTTTTCCTGGGTATTTGTAATAAATAAATCTAGATACCCATCATTGTCATAATCTGCAAATATCGCAGAAAGATCCCTGGATGCATGGTTAATACCCGCCTTAAGTGCATGATCTGAGAAGATTCCCTGATCATTGTTGAACAAATATTGATAGCAGGTATTTTCAATATCAGACCATTTAGATACAAACAGATCTTGGTCACCATCGGAATCATAGTCACCCAGAGCCATAATTAAGGGTGCATATTCGCTTCTTTGGGAAATGGATTTTTCATCTGAAATAACATTGAATCCACTTGATTGCGTAACATTCCTATAGATGAGAGTGCCTGGGATTTGAACTGTTTTATCACTGACGGGTATTTTAGTACCAAGAAAACGGTAAACAGGAGCTCCGGCGACAGGGCCGCTTGTTCCTCTTAATTCTTTGAGTGAAGCCTGATAGATAGATGTAGGTTTCATGAGATTGTGCAACATAATGACTGGCGTATAAGCATTTTTTGTTTCCCCCTTTTTCATCAATTCCAGTATCCTGCGAAATAAATCATGTGAACCATCCGGCAATCTCGGCAAGGTCTGCTGAAAGATCTCCAACTGCTGCAGTGCGTCACCAGGGCTCTCACCTTGCAGCAACAATTCAATCAATCGCAAGTTGGCAGCAATACTTCCCGGTAAAATACTTACTACTCGGGACATATTTTCTGCTGCTTTCTTTTTAGAACTGGGATCCTGTATCTTGGAATAGTATAATGCAAGTTGATACAGTGACCGAAGGTGATCAGGGTATTTTTTGAGGGTATTCTCAAGTGCAGCAACAGCCTGTAATTCTCTGTTGGTCAACTCATAAACTTTGGCTAGTAAAAGTCGAATATCAGGATCATTTGGAACCAGTTTCAAAGCCTTCTGCAGCCATTCTTCGGATTGTTTTAGTTTTCCACTCGTGCGCATATAGGTCAAACCAAGGTTGGCATAACCCAGGGGTTCATTAGGTGCTGTTTCAACTAACATATTAAATTCATCAGCTGCATCAGAATATCTCTCTTCTTCCAGATAAGCTAGTCCTAGGTTGCGATGAGACACCATCTGGTTGTAGGTAGCCTGGTCCACCCTTACCTCATTTTCACAACCGCTAATTAGTAAAAAGACTATAAATAATATTAGAATAGTTTTGACGTGTGACATCTAACTTTAGAAAAACGGTTTTGGTTTACCATAGTTTTATAGTACCCATCATGGTAGAATAAATAAATCCTTTCTTGAAATCATATTAAAATCTACTCTTGGATCTACAAACAAAAAACCCCGCTAATCACTCTCTATCAAACAGATTAGTATGGTTTGATGTTGTGAAATTGAAATTATTTTATAAATGCAATCTTTCTTGATTCGATAGCCCCGGCATATTTCATTACAATTAAATAAGACCCTGAAGAAACCGGGTTCCCGTTCATATCAAGACCTTTCCAATGCAAGTTATGGGTTCCGCTCTGCATTTGTTTTTCTATTATACTGGTTATCCATTTTCCTGTACTGTCATAAATTCCAATACTCACGTGTCCTGGACCTGGTATCCTGAACTCAATTCGGGTAGAGTTGTTAAAAGGGTTTGGATAGGCTGGATGTAAAATAAATTTTCGGGGATAAGGATCTGGTTCGTTATCAATACCAACTTCAGTCGCTTCTTCATCCATAATAATATCAAAGACACCAACCAATCCGTCTTCAGTTTCTTCCAGGGGTATCACCAGACCAGGGTGACTTTCTTCCCATTGTTCGGTGATCTGCGGATCTCCTTCAAAATAACATTGGGTAACCAGTTCTGAACCATGGGGTGTTGTTATTTTATAATGATAATGTCGTGGGCGTCCCGAGTAATATCCCGGCCAGATTGATTCGAAGCCATAGTCTCCATTCTCATCGGTAACAATTATACCTCTCAAATTATAAGGATCTTCATCTGAGTTTCCAGAATCACATTCCATAAATACAGTGTAACAACCATCATCGTTTGCGTGCCATACATCCACAAGTGCATTTTCAATTGGAGTTTCACAATCATTTGCTTTTACCGTACCCGAAATAAAGACCCTTGTACCTGGTTCTTCCGAGTTTGCCAGAACTGTCCTGTACGGATGATCTTCTGCCCAGTAAGGCCCCAAAATGTCAGGAGAAGTTGTATCGCAATCCCTACCCTTCAATAAGGAGCCTGGTGTTATTCCAGTAGCAAATGCTCCCAATAATCCAGTCTTAATAAAGGTTCGCCTTTTCATACCTGAATCTACTTACTAAGCCGAAAAACAAAAAATCCAGCTATTTTCGTGGATTGTTTGTTCATGCCTATTCCTTCTCCTGCTCTTCCCTTGCCCGCTTTAATCGCTCCAATCTTTCTTTCTCTTCTTTGGGCTTGGCGTCTTCATAACCCGCTTCCAATCCATCTGGCCATTCAAATTTGGGCGACTTGCTGAAATCGTAACCATCTAAATGTCCCAAGACCTTCCTCAGTGTCGGCTTCACATAAATCAGTTTTGTGTCGCCAAAAACTTCCTTGCATAAATCTGCTAATACCGGATCATATTCAATCAATTCCTTACGCGTATTAACGTGATTGTGATCATTGTCATTCTCTCGATTGTTATCAAACCACGACTGAACACCTTCTGCAAAATATTCGTGGTGATTACTTGAACCATAAGCACCGGCCCACAGCTCCTTTTCCATTGCAGATTTATACGCTGCCTTCAAACGCGAATCAAAAGTTTCATCTACGCGAATCACGCCACGTAAATGAATGTTATGAGCAAACTCGTGAATCAATATGTTTTCCTTATGGTAATTATCACCAGGGAATGCCAGCAGGTTCTCTTCGCCACAACTGCACACGGGATCAGTTTCCGAGCCGCCCAAGCCCCGCGCCCTGCGATCCCAATAGGCTGCAGGTATTAGCTGACTGTGCTCGGGCACATCCGTGGTCATTTCCTTATAAGACATAACGATCAGCCGCGAACCGCTGCCAATCATCGCCTGGCGAACATCCTCTCTCTGGGCAAGCATCATGTTCACCAGATACGTTGCCTCGTATAGCGCATAATCCGACACCTTGTCCGAGCTGACAATCGGATACCCTTTGGCACTAATATACTTCTTATAAAATGGATCCAGGTTTAATGCCGCAGGTGGTGCCGTCACCTTGTAAATCTGCTCCCCAATAGCTCCTGTTTTCACCCTATCGATCCCCATGACCGATGCCCCACCAATCAACCATAGCAGTGGTATAATATGCTTGACCATATCAAAATCTACTCAAACCTCCCCATAAACAAAAAACCCCACGAATGGTGGGGTTTTTTTTGACTAATACTTCTGGCTATTCCATGTGAGTGATCTTGCTTGGTCCTCCTAGAACTCCAAATCCATTATCGGATAAGTTGACAAAATTTGGGTTGTTGGATAAAGCTCCAGCGTAGAGTTCACCACTCCTGTAGGCTTTGCAGGACTCTTGGCTTTCCCAGGAATACACACCACCGTAGGTATTATTCTCTTCATCAGACAGCCACACTTTAGAAATCAGTCCGGGAAGGGGGGCAAAATTCGGTGCGACCTCATTTGCTACACCCATGAAGTCATCGTGAGTGATACCTTCAAGATTAAAATTAATGACCTGTATAACCATTTTTTTCACCTCATTTTTATTATGATAATATTAATTTTAATCAATTTCCAGCTGCAATCCTCCTGGAATAACCCATAACATACTCTGTCTGTAAATCCGTAAGGCCAAGACGATCCTTAAAATAGATTTCAATCCGAGGGTTCATCTTAAAATTTTCTCCATCTATTTTTGCTGCATGAACTAATCTGAGCATTCCACCCAATACAGCATCAAGCTGGCTTGCTGGAATCCCCTGGTCCAGTAATCCATTTTTGATAAGGCCAAGGTCACTGACCCCAAGCTTTTCATAGTGATTTTCCATAATAGGGTCACGCCTTTCAGTCCTGGTCCCTGCCAACTTTGCCCGATATCTGGCGTAGCGTTCATCAGCCTCTTCACGGGTTAATTCACCACGTTCAACAGCAATTTCAATTCGTTCTCGTACTCCTTCCCACCTAGCTCGATCTTCAACATGACTTTTCCCAACAATTGAACTTTGCGATGTGAGGCTTAAAGGGATTGATAGTAAAATTATTTTACTTATATGTTTCATATCTTATATCTCCAATTTGAAAAAAATAGAGTTTCAAAAGTTTCGAAACTTTATTTGAATTAAACAATTGAATAATCAGGGTCTTCCATTTTCGTTATCTTCGCATTCTTCCCTGAAAGCATTCATTTCTTCTTCATTATTAATGGTAACTGTTACATCACCTTCATCTGTTTCATAAACAATATCAACCGGGTATTCCAGTTCTGGCCTGATCTCTTCATACCCTTCATTTTCATCATACCAGTCTTTCAGTTCTTCCCAACTGTTTTCATCATCGGTCTCAATCGTGATGGATGAGCCATCAGGCATTATAAATGTGACTGGATAGACCAATTCAAAACATTCCCTCTTTCTGCCCCAGCCATCTCTGTCCGTGTAGCACTCACCATAAGCTTCACGCATATCTTCGTCACTATTTACAGTTATGCTTTCTTCTTCAAAAAAGATAACAACAGGGTACTGCAAGGCAGGTCTTTCTTCTGCATCTGGATTGGCTTCATACCAAGCCTTGATTTCTGCCCAGCCATCCTCATCATCGTTTGTAACAGTGATGATCGAACCATCGGGCATATCAAAGGTTACGGGGAAAACCAGTTCAAAACATTTCCAGTCTTCTTTATTGCCATCATCTCTATCCCAGTATCGGCCTTTTCTTCCCCAATCATTGGGGTCAAGTTTTCTGCCTTCCAGATTAAAATAGACTTCATTGCGGTGACCAGATCTATGTCCCCTTCCAGCGAGTTCAACTTCATAGCCCAGGTCAGATGCTTTATTGGCACCTATCCCATCGTATTCAATATCATTTTCTATGATGGTTATTGATTGGCTTGGCAAGTCATCCAAATCAATAACTATTTTATTGGCTTCTATGATTAACTGGATCAACTCCGCATCTGAGATTGTATCAGGATCATCAGGTCCAAACTGGCAACTGCTTATCACCAATATAATTGGTAACAAAAGAATTTTTATTAGGGCTTTCATATTTCTTGTCTTCTTTTTATCAATTTTATTAAATAGATTATATTGTCAGATCAAATTTTCGTAAAATTAGTTTCCATAATATTCTTAATCAATATTTACATTAAAGATAATAAAATTGGACAAATAAAACACCGTGTCGGATAATATATTACCACCAGAAGATCTCAACATTGAAAAAATATTTCAAGATGCATTCAAGACTATGGTGGACCAAATTGTTGCTTGCATTGTAAACACAATCTTAGTTGTAGTCAGTTGTGTTTTTTTAGCTATTACTATCATCGGGATTTTAGCCATACCAGCGGTGATAGGCGAATATGTAGAATCTATGATTAGAATGGCCAGAGGTGAAAAAGTTGGGATTGGAGATTATTTTAAGATCGGGTTTAACAGGTTTGGAACACTCCTGGGAGCAACTATTCTGTCTTTTCTGGGTATAATTATTGGATTTATTTGGCCCTTAACAGGGAAAATACGGAGCAGGTTGAATCCACTACCTGAGCAATATTATTTTCCTGTTTTGAGTCGTGTTTTCATTTATAACCTTAAAGAAGTAAACCCCGCTTGTGACCGGACGGCCATCCTGGTCCATTCCATTCCAATGGAGTATATGGTCACCATCATCCAGAGATCGATAATTCCATTCCCATACATTTTCACCCTTAATACTATAGATCAATATTCTGTATTCCCCTGGTTTGATTACAGTTAAGTTAACGTTCACATTCGGATTAAATGGATTCGGATATGGCTCTCCAAAGTTTAAACTGGTCGGGGAAGGTCACTGTATGTTGGAATAGCAACACTATCACATGATAATTCACAACTAACTGAAGCAAGATACAGCGAAATAGACCTTAAATATTGACCGTACTCACTTAGCTGCTATTGTCAATAGTAAATAGATACCTACCGTAGTCCCCATAATTGCATAGGATGCATTCTTTACATGTTCCCAGGGTGTCATATCCACTGGTGCTGGGTCTCTTTCATCACTGATTGCAATTTCTTCTGCAGATTTTGGATTCAAATGACCGATATAAAGCATTACTCCAACCGATAGAATAAAACTGATGAAATAGCCATGAAGCCAGTGTAGGTCTCCATTACCATTGGCAAAGAAAGCAGGAACACCTTTTATATTGAAAAAAGTGAAAAATGCATAGGCAATCATTCCAACAATCATTCCAAGTTTTGCTGCAATTGCAGGTACATGCTTGGTTGCAATCCCCAGCATAAAAATTCCAATGATTGGTACACTATACAGTCCATTTACTTTTTGCAGGTAAGTAAAGATAGATTCCATCTGGGCCAGCAGAGGTGCAATGCAAATGGATGCTACTGCCAAGCCTATACCAAATTTTTTGCCAGTTACCACAACCTGTTCATCTGTGGCTCTCTGGTTCATGTAGCCTTTATAAAACTGCAGAGAGAATAAGGTGGATGCGCTGTTCAGAGCACTGTTAAAGGAGCTTAGGATGGAACCCATGAGGACCGCAGCAAATAAGCCAATTGACCAAT
>ENA-UPTF01001574-UPTF01001574.1-marine-metagenome-genome-assembly--contig:-NODE-1574-length-14184-cov-4.674417_pt1 | contig 14184 bp, 11 predicted proteins | sample MGYA00238166_ERZ767019 | MGnify/ENA primary metagenome ERZ767019 (study PRJEB28930, sample SAMN06266391) | marine metagenome | isolation source: Sea water from 250 m depth | place: Atlantic Ocean...
CGGATGAAACAAAGAGAATGTCTTGTGATAGCATTTTCAAAGGTAGAAATTCCAGGGTATGTCCAAATCAAATTTTTTAGATAAAAAATCATTTATTGATCTTAATGAAGCAGATTTAGAAAAACTTATAGAGGAAGTTGGTGAAAAGAATTTCCGCATCAACCAAATAAATAATTGGATTTATAATCATTTCGTTAAGACTTGGTCTGAAATGATAAATTTACCACAATCATTAATTAATCAATTAGAAAAACGAATAAGGTTACATCCATTAGAGTTAATTAAAATTTCTGGAGATGAAACTGATTCAACTCGAAAATTTTTATTTAAAACGATAAAAGGTAATAAAATAGAATCTGTATTAATGCATCATAATAATCGTACAACAATATGTGTTTCTAGCCAGTCTGGTTGTATTCTAGATTGCAATTTTTGTGCTACCGCATCAATGGGTTTTCTTGAAAATTTGAGTTCTACCGAAATAATAGATCAAGTGATATATCTTGCCAGTTATTCAAATTCAAAAATTACAAATATAGTTTATATGGGTATGGGGGAGCCATTGATGAATTACCGCAATGTAATGGCATCAGGATTATTATTAAAAAATAAAATGGGATTTGGATCAACAAGAATTACTATTTCAACAGCTGGCATTTCATCTAAAATTTGTCAAATGGCAGATGATAATTATAAATTTAAATTAGCAATCAGTTTAAATGCTTCCAATGAAAATACGCGCAGTCGAATTATGCCAATAACGGAAAAATATTCTTTATCAGATATAATGGTAGCAAGTAACTATTATTATAAGAAAACAAAAAAAATTATCACTTTTGAATATGTATTATTAAAAGATGTAAATGATTCGATTAATGATGCTAATAAGTTGATAAACTTATTAAAGAAATTCCCATGTAAGTTAAATGTAATACCTTATAATGAAATTGGAGGAGATTACAATAGACCAACTGAAGAAACTATTGAAGCATTCTTATCATGTTTTGAATCTGTCCCATTCATAGTTACCGTAAGATGGAGTAATGGTACAGATATTAATGCTGGATGTGGACAATTAGCCGTGAAAGATTTAGCATGATTGATTATGGCTTAATGGCTGAAAAAGTTTTTGATTTAACTTATTTCAATGGGAGAATAGCAGTTATTCTTGGTTCTGGTTTGGGAAAATTCTCAAATCACCTAAAGAATCAAATTACTATATCTTATAATGATATTCCTGGTTACCCATCATCGACTGTAGAAGGACATAAAGGAGAACTAGTTTGTGGTAGATTGGACAACAATGAAATATTAATAGCAAATGGTCGTTTTCATTACTATGAAGGGTATTCTTTTCAACAAGTTACTATCCCTATTAATATGTTCAAGAAATTAGGGGTTGATCATTTAATAATTACAAATTCATCTGGGTCAATGAATAAACACTTTTTACCTGGATCAATAATGGTGGTCAAAGGACATATGGATTGTACTTATAGGAATAGCCCAGCCAACCCAATAATTTATTCGGGTTCTCCATATCACGATCCAGAATTGATTGATTTAGCTTTTTCTGCAGCAAAAGAAATTGGCATCGAATTAAAATCGGGGAATTATTGTTGGACTTTGGGTCCGTCATATGAAACACCTGCAGAAATCAAAGATATGATAAATTTAGGGGGAGATGCTGTAGGGATGAGTACGGTACCTGAAATTATTTCTGCAGCAGAGCTTGATATAAAAGTACTAACAATATCATGTCTTACCAATTTCGCTGCTGGAATAACAAAAAAACCCCTAACACATGAGGATGTTGTGAAAACAGCAGATAAGTCATCAAAAGAGTTTTCTGAGCTATTAATTAAGTTATTATATAAGCTAAAAATTTAATCTAATAACCAATAGCCGAAGTTTCTCCTCTTGGATCAGGAGCACCCCAGTATCCTTTTTCATTAATCAAAATACCATTTGCTTCACCTATATCTCCTCTGATTTCCATTTGATGACCTCTTGATTGAAGATTTTCAATGATGGATGAAGATAAAGAATTTTTTTCATAATAGATTACATCAGGAAACCATTGTGAATGAAAACGAGGGGATGATATAGCTTCTAGAATGTTCATGTCATGTTCTATAACATTAATAATATTTTGAAATACTGTAGTAATTATAGTCGCGCCTCCGGGTGTCCCTAAGATCAGATATGGTTTATTTTTCTTTAATACAATAGTAGGAGTCATCGAGCTTAATGGTCTTTTTCCAGGTTTTATAGCATTAGCTTCATTACCCAGAAGTCCAAAAAGATTGGGGACTCCAGGTTTGATTGAAAAATCATCCATTTCATTATTCATTAAGAATCCTGCACCAGTAATGGTGACTCCACTGCCATAACCAGAGTTAATTGTTGTAGTTACCGATACTGCATTACCATTTATATCTACAACTGAGTAATGAGTCGTTTCCTCACTTTCAGCAGATTCATTATTACCATATTTAATTGTATTTGATAACGTAGCTTTATCAAAATCAATACCATCTGCTCTGATTTTTGCGTAAGATTTTGATAAAAACATTTTCCAAGGGACATCCCAATAATCTGAATCACCAAGATGTTCTGAACGATCCGCGTAGGCCCTACGTTCAATTTCAGTAAGAACGTGAATATAATCAGATGAATTATAACTGAGATCGATAGATTGATTTTTTGATTTATCAATTACTTCACTTAACATATTTAACATATGAACTAATAAAAGTCCTCCTGAACTAGGAGGACCCATAGATATTATATCGTAATCAGAAAACTTACCTTTTACAGGTTGTCTATATTTTGCTTTATAATTCTCTAAATCATTCAATGATATCCATCCCCCAACTTTTTTCATTTCATCTACTATTAGTTCAGCAGTTTTTCCTTTATAAAATCCATCTCTACCATCGTTTGCTATACGTTTAAGTGTCTCTGCTAAATCTTTTTGATAAAAAATATCACCTTTGGTCCATTTACGATCATCTCGAGTGAAAATGCGTTTTGTTTCAGGATGTTTGCTAAAAAATTTTTTGTTACGATTGAACCTCTTAGCTTCATATTTGGACAAATCAAAACCTTCCTGTGCAAGTTTTATTGCAGGTGCCAATAATTGTTTTCTTGATATCATACCGGATCCGTGGTCTTCCCATGCCATTAACAATCCATCAACTGATCCTGGAACGCCTGATGCAAAATGTCCAAACAATGATTTGTTTTCAATTACATCTCTATTTTCATCTAGATAGAAATCTCTGTGGGCTTTTGAAGGAGCCATCTCTCTATAATCTAATGAAAATGTTTTGCCGTTATTTAAATGTGCAACCATGAATCCACCACCTCCGATGTTTCCGTTTGAAGAAGAAGTAACAGCAAGCGCAAATCCTACCGCTGCTGCCGCATCGACTGCATTTCCTCCCATTTTCATAATATCAATTCCAACCTTTGAAGCATGCCGGCTAGTAGAAACTACCATACCATTCTCACCATGGATAGGGCTTGGTTCACACCCAATAAAAAGCTGTAACGCAATTAAAAATAGTAGAATATTTTTATGAAATATTTTCATTAATAATTATTACTAATTAATCTTACTGTACCTTCACGGCGTTTATCAGCAGCACCATCTAATCCATCTGGGGTAACTAGAATTAAATGGATTCCAGAATGCTCCCCATCGGTTTTTTTAACTTTGTATCCTTTTATTGATAATTCATTTGCAATTTTTTTGCCTTCATTGTTTTCCATTTCAACCTTAACAAATTCACCACGAGCGATTATATTTGGGAAATCAACAGCTTCCTGCGCTGATAGACCCCAATCTAATATTCCAATAATTGTCTTGTTTACGTAAGCAGGGATAGAATTCCCACCAGGTGATCCAGTGACCATGAGGAGGTTATTATTTTTATCAAAAATTATAGTAGGAGACATTGAAGAGCGAGGTCTTCTATTTGGAGCAACGGCATTTGCAACCTTAGATCCATCACTTGGTACTTCTCGAGAAAAATCTGTCATTTCATTATTTAGAAGAAATCCCGCAGCCCATCGCTGTGATCCAAAAATACTTTCAATTGTTGCTGTCATAGAAACTGCATTACCATTTTGATCAATAATTGAAATATGAGTAGTTCCAGAAGCTTCTTCTGTTTTATCTAAGCCCCACTTAGGTATACTAGCTAAAGTATCAATCACTAGCGCTGGATTACCCGGAGATGGAATATCATTTGGTGAGAATCTTTCCAGTGCTCTAAACTTTATATATAATGGGTCTAAAAGTGCATTAAGGGGGATTTTAACTTCATCGGGGTCACCAAAAAAATGATCACGATCAGCATAAGCTAATCTTTGAGCATCAACAAATGCGCTGATTTTTTCAGTTTCACTGGAATTCGGATCTATAAGATGATCATATAAACCTGCTATCATGATTTGTGCACCCCCAGATGAGGGGGGCGATGATGTGCAAATTTTCATATCACGAAATGAACCACATATTACAGGGCGAAAAATAACTTTATAGTTTTTCAAATCTGCTAAAGTAAGATTTCCAGGGTTTGGAATTTCTCTAGCTGCATTTACAATTTCTTCTGCTATTGATCCACTGTAGAATGCTTTAGCTCCATTTTTTGAAATTTTAGTTAGTGTTTTTGCGTATTCGGAATTTTTTAAAAGATCACCACTTTTAAGTTTTTGTCCATTAGGGAAAAAATATTTTTTAGTCTTGGGATTTATAGATAATCTTCCTCTTTTTTCAGATAGTTCTATGTACCGAGCAAGTCGGGGTGATACAATGAAACCATTTGTTGATAAATTAATTGCATGTTGGAAAAGTCTAGCCCAAGGCAAAACACCGTATGCTTTATGGGCGGCTTCATAAAGAGCAACTATTCCAGGTGTGCCAACTGCTTTTCCACTAGGCCACGCTTCAAGAAAGCTCATTACAGTTCCATCTTCTTTCATAAACATATCAATTTTAGCCGCAGCTGGAGCGGTTTCACGACCATCAATAAATGTTAGATCTTCACTTTTAAAATCGTAGTTTAACATAAATCCACCCCCACCCAAACCTGAGCTATAAGGTTCAACTAAACCCAGAACTAGATGAGCTGCAATAGCAGCATCAGTGGCACTACCGCCTTTATTTAATATATTAATAGCCGCATCAGTCGCATGAGAGTTTGCTGCACTAACCATAGCCCCTTTATTCCACGATCTATTATTAATTAATTTTTCATTATCTTTAAATGAGAATATTCTATATGAAATAATTAGGGTTATAAATAGGAAAAATAGAACAAGCTTTTTTGGTATTGATTTCATATAAAATCTATAATTTATATGCGGGGATGTTTAAGAACCTTCCCCGATAGGTTCCCTGATTTTTCCCCCTGTTCAATAATAATTTTACCATTTACCAATACCCACGATATCCCAGAAGGATATTGATGTGGATCTTCCCAAGTTGCATTGTCAATAATATTATTTGGGTCAAAAATAACGAGATCTGCCCAGAAGTTGTTTTTTACTTTACCGCGATCTTGTAATCCCAAAACAGATGCGGGTAAACTTGTCATTTTTCTGATTGATTCAGTAAGTGATATAAGATTTTTTTCTCTTACATATCTTCCTAATATTCTTGGATAAGTTCCATAGCTACGAGGATGAGGTTGGGCCTTCCCAAATTCTATGGTACTGCCATCAGAGGCGTGCATAACGTGTGGATGAGACATTATACGTTTAACATCGTCTTCATCCAGGCAATGATATATACCTTGTCCATTTCCAACATATACAAGATCCATTAGTATTTCAGCTGCATTTTCAACTGTTGGTTTTTTACCCTTCGCTTTGGTGATTTCGGCCAAATTCATTCCATTATAGTCTGTATTGGGAGGGTAATTAGCAACAACAATGCTAGCTGGATTTCCTCCACCTCTATCATAAACAATATTCCATATAATCTGGTCTTTTATTTTCTTTCTCTGGATAGAATCATCCAAGCGTTCCTTCAACTTTGTTGTGCCGCCAGCTAGAGACCATGCGGGGAAGACAACTGTTAAGCCTGTACTTGTCGCAGTGTAGGGATATTGATCTGCTGTAACATCTATTCCTTCTTTTCTAGCTTTATCAATCATATTCAAAGTATTGATTGAGTTTCCCCACATAGATTTTCCTACGGCTTTATGATGGGATATATTCACAGGAATTTTAGCCTTACGGCCGATATTAATAGCCTCTTCAGTAGATTTGATTAAGCCAATACCTTCCTCGCGCATATGTGATGAATAGATTCCTCCATGTTGAGCAACAACAGAAGCTAATGCAATCACTTCTTCAGTGTTGGAATATGCTCCAGGTATATATTTCAATCCAGTTGACATTCCAAAAGCACCATCCTCCATAGCAGATTCAATGAGTGATTGCATTTTTTCTAATTCATTTTTTGTAGCTAATCGATTTTCACTACCCATTATTTCTTTACGAACTGTATTATGACCAACCAGTAAAGCTAGATTTGGGCCAATTCCTTTGGATTCAGTCTTCTTAATAAAATCAGCAATTGGATAGGGTGAGCTTCCACAATTTCCCCCTACCATTGTTGTAACACCTTGTTGGAGGTAATTTTCAACCGAGGGAAAATTTAAACTTTTACGTTCTGAATGTGTGTGCATGTCAATAAAACCAGGCGCGATAATTAATCCTTCGGCATTAAGTGTGGTTTTCCCAATAGCATCTACCTTATTACCAATTTTAATTATTTTACCATTTTTAATATAAATATTAGATTGGAATAATTCTTGACCCGTTCCATCAGCGATTTGACCATTAATTATAATTATATCATAGGTGGATGATGTACAGCCAATCAATAATAACAATAATGTAGGAATTATAATCTTTTTCATTTGCTAGATTTACGTTTTTTCCATTTAGATAAGTAGGGAATTAATACCATATAAAAACCTGTAATCCATAGAAGAAATAAAATTATTCCTGATGGTAAAAAAATTAATAATTTTACATTTTCATGAAACCAAGAACCATCATGAATCTCTTCAATAATATCTGAGCGTCTATAAGCAACTTGTACAACTTTGCCTGAATAAGTATCAACCTGAACTTCCCACCTATCTTTAGTTCTAACTTTTACAATTCCTTTTTCAATTCTTACATCTAACCGATCAATATCATTCCATGACTCTATATTGGTTTCTTTTACTGTTTTCGCAGCCTCAAGGATTTCTTCAAATGATATTGACGGGTTATTAGGTAAATCCCCACTGACTGTTGGTGGTTGAATCCAATCAATTTCCTTTTTTAATTGTAAAAAAATACCCGTTATAGAAATAATTAAAACGGGAAGTAAAATAATAAAAGCACCCCAATAGTGCGTTTTCCTTGTCCATTTATTCCAGTTAAAGTTTTTCCCCATTACAGTTTTATTTTTTTATCTATTAACTTCTTCTAGATGATAACTTTGCTAGTAGACGTAAAATCTCAAGATATAGCCAAATTAGCGTGACCATTAAACCAAATGCACCATACCATTCCATATATTTTGGAGCTCCCTTTTCTGAGCCTTCTTCTATAAAATCAAAATCTAATACCAAGTTCAATGCTGCAATTACAACAACGCCAATACTAAATAAAATTCCCATGTTAGAATTTGAATGAATTAATGGAACGTTTATGCTAAACCAACTAAGAACCCAACTGATTAGATAAACAAAAGCAATCCCACCGGTTGCTGCAACAATACCTAGTTTAAAATTTTCAGTTGCTTTAATTAGACCGGATCGGTAGGCAAGAAGAAGTGCAGCAAGCGTGCCAAAAGTAAGCATTACTGCTTGAGTTACAATTCCAGGATACATTGTTTCAAAAAATTTCGATATTCCTCCCAAAGCAAGTCCTTGAAGTAATGCATAAATTGGTACAGTGTACTGTGCCATATGAGGTTTAAATGCTGTAATCAGAGCAACAATAAATCCTCCAATCATTCCAAAAATCATTAGTCCACTAGCCTTAGGGTCTCCATTTGGAAGGTTCCATGTAAATAGTGCAGTTGACATCAATAATAAAAGGGCAAGCCCTGTTTTATGTACTGTTCCCATTATTGTCATTGTTGAACCAGCTGTTAGGTCAAAACCACTAAATGTCTTAGCATTTAATGTTGGATTTCCAGAACGAAGTGTTAAATGATTATTCATTAATAATTCTCCATACTATCAGTTATTGATTTAACAAGTTGATCTATTGCTACTCGATCCTGCTTTTGTGTATCTCTGTGACGCAGCGTAACAGATTGGTCTTCAGCTGTTTGATGATCTATAGTTATTCCAAACGGTGTGCCTGCCTCATCTTGTCGATAATATCTTTTCCCTATAGAGCCTTGCTGATCGTAGATGATTTTAAAATGTGGTTTTAAAATAGCCATTATTTCTCGTCCAATTTCAGGCAATCCATCTTTTTTTACTAATGGACAGACTACCGCAGTTATTGGGGCTATTTTAGGATGAAACTTCATGACTAATCTATCATTTTCTTTGTCATCCCAATAGGCGTCACTTAGGACTGCTAATAAAATTCGATTAAGTCCAGCGGATGTTTCAATAATAAAGGGAAGAAATCGCTCATTTTTTTGTTGATCAAAAACTTCCATTTTTTTCCCAGAAAACTTTTCATGTTGGGCTAAATCAAAATCAGTTCGATTATGAATGCCTTCAACCTCTGACCAACCAAATGGAAATTCAAACTCAATATCCCATGCCTCTTTAGCATAGTGAGCTAGTTCATTCTTACTATGCTCATGAAACCTAAGTTTTGATGAATTAATTCCAAGTTGACTGTAAAAAGACATTCTTTTTTCTTTCCACTCATTTAATGATTTGTCATCTTCACTAGGTCGAACAAAATATTGCATTTCCATTTGCTCAAATTCTCGAGTACGGAAAATAAAATTTCTAGCTACAATCTCATTACGAAATGCTTTGCCAATTTGCGCAATTCCAAAAGGAATTTTCAAACGCATCGCATTTTGTGTAAGTAGGTAATTAACGTAAATACCTTGAGCAGTTTCAGGTCGTAAAAAAGCAATATTGCTATCATCTTCAACAGGACCAATATTTGTTTTGAACATTAAATTAAACTGTCGTGGCTCAGTAAGATTTCCTGTGGTTCCACATCGCGGGCATTGTATTTTTGTCCAATCGGTTTTTGCATGATCTTCTTCTTCTAGTTCATCAGAACGATATCGTGACTTACATTCCCTACAATCTACTAAAGGATCATTAAATGCACCTACGTGGCCTGATGCTTCCCAAGTTTTTGGATGCATTAATATTCCACTATCTAATCCCACAATATTTTCATGTAGCTGTGTCATATCACGCCACCACAGCTGAGAAATATTATTTTTTAGAGTTATTCCTAATGGGCCATAATCATAAATAGCTCCAAAACCTCCGTAAATTTCAGAACTTTGAAAAACAAATCCTCTGCGTTTGCAGAGTGATACAATTTTATCGATACTCATGGTTTCTAGAATATTCTACGTTTATTATAACTATTAATAATTGCTGAGAAGTTAGTGAGAATCTAATCTATTATAAATAATCGTGTAATTGAGAATTATAGATTACAATAAGTTAATAATTATCGATCAAGTTCCTTGAGTTCACGTTCAATTTCATCATTATATTTAACATTATTATTGGAAGACTTAATAATTGGGCGCACCTTAGTTTTAGATGTTTTCATATATGTAAAAATAATTAAAAGCCCTAGAAACCCAAAAAAAAGTGGTGTCAACCAAGCAAAAATATTAAACCCCTGAGCAACAGGTACGGATAAAACACGTTCTCCATATTTATCTGTATAAAAGTTTATTATTTCTAATTTTGTCTTACCTTGATCCACCATACCTGCAATTTGAATTTCCATTTCTTTATTGCCGTGATCATAAACTGTACCGGACCAACAGCAGGTTGCCATTAAACTTTTTTCTATATCAATAATTAATTCACTTTTTTCATCAGCTTTAAGCGATGATAATAGTATAATTGTAAAAAATATTTGCTTCATTTCTTTTTAGCCTTACGTCGCTTTTTTCTGGAGGGGGCAGCACGTTTCTTATCTATTAATTCTATTGCTTCATCAAGAGTTAATTTTTCAACATCAATTTCTCTAGGAAGCGACGCATTAACTTTTCCATCTGTTATGTATGGACCGTATCGCCCATCTTTTAAAATTAATGATTCCCCTGTTTCAGAATGATTCCCCAAAGTTTTTAATTCTTGAGGTCCACTTGAACGGTTATTAATTAGCTCTAATGCTTCGGTTAGTTCAATTGTTAATGGAGACATATTTGCTGGGATTCGTCCATTCTTACCTTTCCCAGCAGAAACATAGGGTCCAAAACGACCATAATCTGCTTTCACATCTTCACCGGTTTCAGGATGTGGTCCAAGTGTTCTGGGAAGTGCTATCAATTTTAAACCAAGTTCCAAATCTACTTCGGATAAATTTGTTCCTTTAGGAATTGCTTTACGCTTATTTGTTTCACCTAGCTGTACGTAAGGTCCATAGGGCCCATTTTTTAATAGAATCTTTTCCCCAGATTCAAGGTCAGTGCCAAGTTCTTTATCTTCATTTATTTCTTGATTTATTATTTCTAATGCTTTTTCAACATTAAGATCTCCAAGGTAAACATTTGAAGGTATTGACTTTCTAATTTCACCCTGCTGTATAAAGGGCCCATATTGTCCGACTCTAATTTCAATCTCGTCCCCTTCATTTTTAAATTGGACTGAACAAGCTTTCCCTATATCAACTTTATCTTCAAGCATAGCTTCAAGACCAGTTTGGTTTTCTGATCCAAAATAAAAGTTTTTCATAAATGGTATTGAGTCTTTTTCGCCTCGAGATATTGCATCTAAACCGTCTTCCATATTAGCAGTGAACTCAGTATCTACGAGATCAGTAAAATGATTTTCTAATAACTGTGTTACTGCAACCCCAAGAAAAGTTGGAGTTAGTTTTCCTCTCTCTCTAATAACATAGGTTCTATAAACTATCGTATCAATGATATTGGCAAAGGTTGAAGGCCGTCCTATTCCTTGTGCTTCTAATTCCTTAACTAAGGAAGCTTCAGTAAATCGTGCTGGAGGCTTTGTAGAGTGTTCCTGCGATTCAAGTTCTGTACAGTTTAAATTTTCTTTTTCTTTAATATCAGGAAGAATAGTCTCCTGATCTTCAGCAATACCGTTTCTTTTATCAGTGCTTTCAACATAAGCAGCCATATAACCCGGAAACAAAATGACTTTTCCATTTGCGCGAAAATCTGATCGTTGATTTTCTATATTAACACTGATTTGTTTTAATTTTGCAGACTTCATTTGAGATGCTAGAGTTCTTTTTAAAATTAGATCATATAGTTTAGCAGCATCTTCATCAATTGAATTTTTTACTTGATCAACATTAGTGAATTTTACTCCTGCAGGACGAATAGCCTCATGAGCTTCCTGTGCGTTCTTTACTTTTGTACTATATACCCTAGCTTTCTCTGGCAGATACTCTTCGCCAAACTTAGATGAAATTTCATTTCGAGCACCATTAATACCTTCTGCTGATAGCATAGTAGAATCGGTTCTCATATATGTGATAAAGCCTTGTTCGTATAGACGTTGGGCAGTTCTCATAGTCTTTCTAGCTGATGAACGAAGTTTCCTAGCTGCCTCTTGTTGAAGAGTTGACGTCGTAAACGGTGGTTTAGGATTTGAGTTTTTAATTTTTTCTTCAATGTTTGAGATCTTGAAAATGCCTTCCTTCAATTCTTTAACTAATTCATCTGCCTGAGATTTGGATAGTAGTAAAACATCCGGATTTTTCAGATTTCCAGAATTTGGATCAAAATCTTTTCCAGTTGCTATTTTCTTATTATCTAATCGTATTAAGGTCGCTGAAAAAGAATTTTCACCAACTTTAAAAGTTGCTTTTAAATCATAATAATTAGCTGAATGAAAAACTTGTCTGAGTCGTTCTCTCTTAACAATTATCCTTAATGCAGCAGATTGTACGCGACCAGCTGAAAGAGAAACTTCTACAAATTTCATATTCTTTTTTAAACAGCTCCAAAGCACACGTGAAACTTTATATCCCACAAGACGATCAATAATACGTCTAGCAGTTCTTGCATTCACCATATCTTTATTTATTGGATGAGGTGCGTCCATCCCTTCTTGAATTCCTTCTTTTGTTATTTCAGTAAATTGTACTCGAGAAACTTTATCTGGCTCAACTTCACTTGCGATATGAGCCGCTATAGCTTCTCCTTCACGATCAGGGTCAGTAGCAATTACAACTTTATTTGTTTTTTCAGATAAAGATTTAAAATCTTTCATAAATGATTTTTTGTCTGGAAGTATATCTTCTTGAATGGCAAAATCATTTTCAATATCAACACCAAGTTCTTTTTTGGGGAGATCTTTAATATGACCAACGCTAGCTAATACATCATATTCTCCCCCTAAATATTTTGAAATAGTTTTAGCTTTAGATGGTGACTCAACTATTAGTAATGGTTTAATAATATAAATTCCTTATCAATTTAAAGTTTTTTGCGCGCGCGTATTAATGTAATGGAAAAAATTATAAAGGTAAAGACTTCATATGCTTTTCTACTAAATCCAAAGCAATTTTTTCTTGATCGCTTGTTGATAAATCTTTAATAATTACAGATTTATCTTTTAATTCATCTTCACCTAAAATAATTGCATATCGAGCTCCAAGCTTGTTTGCTTCACGCATTTGTGCTTTCATAGATCGACGAAGATAGTCAAAACTTGTTTTAAAATTATTTTTTCTTAAATTTTCGGCCAAAGTTATTAATGTAGCTCGAACTGAATCACCAATACCAACAATATATATTTGAATATTTTCCGGTTTATGCTCACTTCGAGAAGCTAATAATAAGCGTTCAATGCCTGCTGCAAACCCAATTCCAGGGGTAGGTTTTCCACCTAAGTTTTCAACTAACTCATCATATCTACCACCACCACAAATTGCATTCTGAGCTCCGAGTTCATTTGATGTAATTTCAAATGTTGTTCTTGTATAATAATCCAATCCTCTTACTAGATTAGGCGACAATTGATAATCAATTTTAATTTTTTTTAAGAGATTACATACTTCATCAAAATGACTTTTATCATCAGAAGTCCAATAGTCTGATATATCTGGAGCGCCTTTAAGCAATTCTTTTTCATCGGGAGATTTGGAGTCCAGTATTCTTAAAGGATTATTATTATATCGATCTTGACTAGTTTTACTTAAATCGTCAAAATGCGGTTCTAAAAAATCTTTAATCGCATCACGGTAATTTTTACGGCATTCTGGAGAACCAATAGAATTTAAATTTAGCGTTAGATTTTCTAGGCCCATATTATTAAATACATACATTGCTAATGCAATAACTTCTACATCAACTTCAGGATATTCTGAACCAAAAACTTCAACACCAAATTGATGAAATTCGCGATATCGACCTTTTTGAGGCCGTTCTCTTCTAAAAAGTGAATCTATATAATAAAGCTTATTTATAGAATTTATTTGACCAAGATTATGTTGGATAAATGATCTTACTACAGGAGCAGTCAGTTCTGGTTTGAGAGTTAAATTGTTACCACCTTGATCAGTCCAACTATACATTTCTTTTGAAACAATATCAGTTTCTTGTCCAACACCTCTTAAGAAAACTTCAGTGTTTTCAAAAGCAGGGGTACGTATTTCTTTATATCCATACCTATCCATAATCTTTTGAATAGTCAATTCTAAATCCTGCCATCTAGAAGACTGATCTGGAAGAATATCTTGGGTACCCTTAACTGAGCGAATAGGTGATTTACTCATTAGATGGAATAATATCCTTTATTAACTCTTCTGCTTTTGCTTTAAATCCACTTGGAATATACAATTTCACAGAGCCTCCAGGCATGTTGAATGCATTAATACTATAAGCTGAATTAAACCAATCACCCTTTATATAACAGGGTATATTATTATCTTTTAAAATGGATTTTGCCATTTCAGCTATTATTGAACCATTATATTCAGCAATAACTATCCATGTATCTGATGGTTGCTGTTTCAAAGTTT
>ENA-UPTF01001575-UPTF01001575.1-marine-metagenome-genome-assembly--contig:-NODE-1575-length-14174-cov-4.155494_pt1 | contig 14174 bp, 16 predicted proteins | sample MGYA00238166_ERZ767019 | MGnify/ENA primary metagenome ERZ767019 (study PRJEB28930, sample SAMN06266391) | marine metagenome | isolation source: Sea water from 250 m depth | place: Atlantic Ocean...
AAGATCTACAATTATTAATCCGTTAACACCAACTTGTTTACATTTTTTAATAAATTTTTTTTCTCCATACCGATAGACCATTTGGTAGTATCCCATGAGAATACATGGTTTTGCATTTTTACTTTTCTTATAATTTTTAACTATTTGGAAGACATCTTTAAGTTTAATTCCGTTTTTTAAAGCTCTGTAAGAACTATCTTGAATTTGAGGACCATCTGCTGTTGGAGCATTATGTGGAAATCCAATTTCTAAAATATCTGCATAATGAGATATAGATTTTAAAATTTCTAGCGACTTTTTTTTGGAATTATCACCGGCCACGGTGTAGGTTAATAGAGCGGGTCTATTTTCTTTTTTGCACTTTTTAAAAGCCAAACTAATCTGAGATTTCATCTTGAGTAACTACCTAAACGTTTTTTTATAATATCTTTGTCTTTTAGACTGTCTCCACAACTATCAACTACTATGATGTTTGATTCATTAAGCCTAGGAGCAATCTTTATTGCTTCGGCAAAAGCATGAGCTGGTTCTAAACTTGGAGAAATTTCTTCAAGCTCAGTAACTAATTTAAAGGCATCTAGAGCCTCCTCATCTGTTGCGTAGGTATATCTGGCTCTTCCAGTATCTTTTAAAAGACAATGTATCGGACTTACAGAAGGATAATCGAGTCCACTACTAATGGACTCAGTTTCATTAATTTGACCATCTGAATTTTGTACACAATAAGCGGCTGCGCCATGGAGAATTCCTATTTTAGCGTTCTTGCTTAAAGGTGCAGCATGAAGTTTACTTTTTTGTGGACCACCAGCCTCTACCCCGATGAACTCAACTTGATTTTTGTTGTAATCAATAAATTTGCTCCAAAATCCATACGCACTAGAACCTCCACCAACGCAGTTAATTAATTTTAATTTGTTTGGTATTTCTCCAAATTCCTCTTCTAACTGAATTTTAAGTTCTCTAGAAATTTGAGCTGTACTCCATCCACAAATTTTTACAAAAATGTTTGGTCCAACAAGACTACCGATTCCCATGTGAACTTTGTCGCAATTTGATACCCAATATCGAATAGACTCGCTAACAGCATCCACTAGAGTTTTGCTTCCTGAGTCTACAGGAACGATCTCAGCCCCATTTTTTTTCATTGCATCACAGTTTGGCTTTTGTCTTTCGATATCTCTCGTTCCCATAAACACTTTACATCCAAGACCAAATTTCTTTGCGACCATAGAAAACATTTTTCCATTGTATCCAGCACCAGTGTCAGTACAGATATATTTCTTCTTTGCTCGTTTGCAGAGCATCGCGTGAGTTATTGCATTGTAGCACTTGTGCGCTCCACCCCTGCAGTCGGATACCATTTTTGCATAGATCTGAGCGCCACCTAAATGGTCCGTAAGATTCTGTAACTTTATAAATCTTGTGGGTGTTCCTATATAATTTTCGTATAAATTGTCTCTTTCTTTTATAAAATTTTTGTCTTTTCTATACTTTTCAAATAATTTTGCTAAATCGTCTATAGGTTTTTTGAGTGTTTCGGCAACGTAATTGCCACCAAATTTTCCTCCATAAAAACCATTTTTGTCGTGTTGATCAATTAAAGATATTCCTTTTTTAATTTTCATTCTAAAATATGATTAATTTTACTATTCTACGGACTGTATAATTTTTTTAATGTTTTGAACAGGGTCGCCTTCAATAATAGGCCTTCCTATTACGGCAAAACATTTTTCATCTGCAATTTTTGAGAAATCAGCATAACTCATCACTCTTTTTTGATCCTGTTTAGCACCTCCACTTCTTATTCCCGGACAAAATATTTTAAGTTCTTTTGACAATAATCTTACCAGAGGAAGATCTTGTGCTGACGCAATAACTCCTGAAAGGTTTGCTTTTATGGCCAAGTTAACCAAAAGTTTGATCTGATCTTTTACAGAGTTTTTTACACCTACGCCTTCTAGGTTTGATTGTGAGGTGAGTACGGTAACCCCCAGCAATTCTATCTCCCCAGAAGATTCCTGGGCAGCTTTTAACATTTCATAATTACCGCTAGTATGAATTGTTAGATATTTTACATTTTTTAAGGTAGCGATTGCCGCAACAGTTTTTTTTACCTGGTTTGGAATATCATGGAGTTTTAAATCTAAAAACACTTCTACACCAAGTTCTTTGAATTTCTTTAAACCTTCTGTACCACATATAGCGTATAGTTCGGTGCCAATTTTAACTCCAGCAATTTGGTTTCTTAATTTTTTAGTGGCATCAAGAGCTTTTTCTAGAGAATTAAAGTCTAGAGCAACAAAAATATTTTTTTTCAATTTATCACCTCTTTTTCATTAACTTTTTTTTTCAGTTCGTTTGCCATTTTAAAAGTAATGGATATTTTTTCTGGAGTATGCACTTTTTCACCGGTGCGTGGATTTCTATTTATTTTTTTCTTTAATTTTTTTACGGAAAATCTTCCAAAATTCCTAAATTCAGTGCTCTTATTATTTTTTATTCCCTCAATAATAGTTTCTAATAGTATAGACACTATTTTTTCTAGATCAGATTTTTTTAATTTTCGGTGAATTTTTTCGGATAATTTTGAGATTAACTCAGATCTCACCATATAAAATTATTTTTTATTCTCTTTTTTTTTACTTTTTTTTGAACCAAATGCTTTGCCAAGTATGTCTCCTAGGATTTGTCCCGAACTTGTACCGCCTTTACCATATTTCTTTATAGCGATTTTCTCATTCTCTATTTCTAATTCTTTTATAGACAAAGAAACTTTCCTCTTGTCCTTTTCCAAACCGACTATCATGCAGTCAACTTTGTTTCCTTTATTAAACACTTCAGGTCTGCAGTTTTCAATTTCTTTAGCAAGATCGGCTTTTTTTATAGTAAAAAGAGAATTTTCATCTTGACCAACGGAAACTTTTATTCCATTTTTTAAAACTTCTTTGACTATTGCAGTCACAGTGTCTCCGTTATTTTTATTTGCAAAGTAGTCAAACGGATCTTTTTCTAACTGCCTTACACCAAGTCTAACTTTTTCTTTTTCTTTGTCGAATTCAAGTATTTTTGCTTTTATAGAGTCATTTTTTTTGAATTTTTTTAAATTTTTTTCTGTTTCATTCCAAGAAAGATCTTTGTGGTGTATCATTCCAACAAGATCAGAGTTTCCCAGCGAAACAAACAATCCAAAATCTGCAATATTAACAACTTTTGTATCTATAACTGATCCTACAGGAGTTTTTTTTAAAAAAGCATTCCACGGATTTTCCAAAGTTTGCTTGTAGCTTAATGAGATTCTTTTTTTCTCAGGATCCATCTCGATTATTTTTACATTAATTTCTTGAGATGGTGAAAGCACTTTACTCGGTTGTACTATTTTTTTTGTCCAAGAAAGTTCTGACTGATGCACCAATCCCTCCAGACCTTCCTCTGGCTCATTGGTTTTTGGATTTTTTAGTCTTATAAAACAGCCATAGTCAACACACTTAGTAACCACGCCTTTATAAACATTGTTTACCTTAAATTTTTTCTCTAAATTTTCATAAGGATCAGTGTGCATTTGTTTAATACCACAGCTGATTCTTTTTGTTTCTGGGTCTATTTTAATTATTTTGACTTTTATAGTTTGACCTATTGATAAAAGATCAGAGGTTTTTTTTACTCTTGAGTAAGACAGATCAGTTACGTGCAGTAATGCATCTGCTCCATTTAAATCCAAAAAAGCTCCCCAGTCCAAAATAGCTTTGACTTGTGCCTCGACAATATCACCCTCTTTTATTTTTGATAATATTTTTTTCAGATCTTCGTTTTTACTTTTTTCTAAAATAGCTCTTCTTGACACAACAATGTTTCCTCTTATTTTGTCCAGCTTGACGCACAAAAATTTTAAAGGAACATTCATTAAGTGATCAAAATTTCTAAGGGGCTTGGTATCAATTTGTGATCCTGGTAAAAAACAAAGACAAGAGTCTATATTTACAACCATACCACCTTTCACTCTGTTTGTGATTATGCCTTCGACCTCTTCTTGGTTTTGAAAGGCTTTTTCCATTTTTTTCCACGAGCCCATTCTTCTAGCACGCTCACGGCTGACAATTATCTCGCCCTTGTAGGTTTCAATTCTTTCTAGATAAACGTCTATTTTTGAACCTATTTTTAAAGTTTCAAGTTCTTTAGATATTTTAAACTCTTCGATGGGAATTATGCCTTCGCTCTTAGCTTTTAAGTCAACAAAAACATGTTTTTTTCCTATTTCACTTACAGTAGCTTTTATGATGTTACCTTCTTTTAGATCTCTCTTTTTAAAATCTTCTTCTAAAAGATTTTCAAATTCTTTTTTACTTTCTTTTTTAACAGCTTCTGTTTTAACTTCCATATTTGCTTTTAATCTTTCTTTCCACAACCTCTGACATTTCTTTCATCATCTGAGGTATTTTCCTTAATTTTCCGGTGTCCACAATTACCGCATCAGGGCTTTTTAGTAAAGGGCTGTTTTTTCGAGAGACGTCCCTAAAATTACGTATTTGCAGTTGTTTTTTAACAGTTTGAAATTTAATTTTTTTATTTTTTTTCTTTAACTCTTTGAATCTTCTTTTGGCAGCAGTGTTCAAGTCACATTTGAAAAAGAATTTAATATCTGCTTTTGGTAAAATTACTGTTCCAATGTCTCTTCCTTCGATACACACTTTGTTAAATTTTTTAGAAAATTTTTTTTGAAATGATTTTAATATAAGTCTAATTTTCTTTTCTTTAGCGATTATTGATGTGTGTTCAGAAATTTTTGTAGAATGTAAATTTATATTATTTAATTTTTTTAAATTTAATTTTCTAAATTTTTTTTTTAAAAAAGCTATTTTATTTTTTGGTTTGTACTCAAGTATTTGATGGCTTGCAAATCTATATAATAATCCTGATGAAAGAAATTTTAGGCCGTATTTTTTAGAAATTTTCTTTGCGCCCGTTGTTTTTCCGCTAGCGGCTGAACCATCGGCAGCAATTACTAGTTTATGATGTTTTTTTAATTTCAAATTTTCCACCTAATGCTTTTATGGTTTTCAAGAAAGAGGGCGATGAAGTATTGACGGTTTCAAAGCCCCTTATGTGAGCTGGGCAAGATGTAACAAGCGATAGAACAGCAGAGCTCATACAGATTCTGTGATCACCTAGGCTTGAAACTTTAATTGATTTCCTTTTTATCTTATTTGTTCCAAAAATTTTCATTTGATTTCTGGTTAATTTACATTTTATCCCAATTTGGTTCAGTATTTTTTTTATTTCATAAGCTCTAGAGCTTTCCTTGTTAAATAGGTCGGAAATTCCTTTAAACACATGAACACCAGGAGTAAGCGCTGCAATTACAAATAAAATCGGATATTCGTCCGGCATCGAGGGATATATTTTAGCGCTTGCCCTAATCGGTTTGAGTTTGCTACTTTTGATACAAATATCTCCCACAAGTTCGTTTATGTTATTTTTTCTTACATTTTTGTATATTATTTTAGCCCCATGTGCCTTCATTAACCGATAAAACCCTGTTCGTTTCGGATTGAGTCCAACATTTTTTATTTTTAGGTAGCTATTTGGAGTAAGTATTGTTATTGCCGCAGGAAAAGCTGCCGATGATGGATCTCCAAACACTGAAAGCTTTAGGCATTCCAGATGGCCTTTACCATAAATTTTCATGATACTTTTGTTTTTTTTCTTTCTAATTTTTAAGATATTAGAATTTTTTAACAAAATATTTTCAGTATGATCACGACTTTCAAGATTTTTATTTTCTACCACAGTTGATTCCCCATAAGCATTTGCAGAGGCTAATATTGCAGCAGACTTTAACTGGCTACTAACTCCTGCTTTATAAAAAATACCCGTTGGTATAGGAGAGGAAGTCATTTTTAGGGGTAGGTTGAATTTGTTCTTTGGATAAAATTCTGCACCAAATTCATTCATTATCTTTATTAGTTTTAGCATATTTCTTTTGTTTAATGATTTATCACCTTTTATTCTCACTTCTATGTCAGGTGTAGTTGACAAAATTCCAATCAACAATCTTGCACAAGTTCCCGAATTTCCACAATTTAATATACTGTTTTTTTTTGCATATAGGGATCCCAAACCCTTACCATAAATATGATAATTTTTTTTTCCAAATTTTTTTATTTTTACACCTAATTTTTTTAGACAATCAATTGTAGAAAATAGGTCTTCAGACTCGAGAACGTTCTTAATTTCTGAAACGCCATGACTTATAGATCCAATCAAAAAAGATCTTATAGAGACCGATTTGTCCGGATCAACATTTGTAACTTTTTTAAATTTTTTAATTTTATTTTTGAATAATACAGAGTAACTTCCCTTTGGCATATTTACTTAATTTTCAAAAGAACCAAAGTACAACTCTCTAGCTTTGTTGGATTTTAATATTTCTTTAGGTTTCCCAGATGCAATTATGGTTTGTTCACCTATAACATAGGCTCTATCTACAATTTCAAAAAGGTTTTGAACTTGGTGATCTGTAATGATAACTCCACATCCATAAGATTGTAATTTTAAAATATAATTTTGAATATCTTGAACAATGATAGGGTCCAAAGCGGCCATTGGTTCGTCCAACAGAATAACCTTAGGGCTATTTATCAAAGTTCTGGCTATTTGTAGTCTCCTAACTTCTCCTCCAGACAAAGAATTTGCATTTATGTTTCTCAAGTGCTGCAGATTAAATTCTGTTAAAAGTTTTTCTACCATAAGTCTTTGTTTTTCATTTTCTTTGATTGAAATCTGACAGACCCCAAGGAGATTGTCGTAGACACTCATATTAAAAACACTTCTATACTGACTTAGATAAGCAATACCAAGTTTGGCTCTTTGGTGAATAGGTTTATAAGTTATTTCTTTTTGATTTAAAAAGACACCTCCAGCATCCACTTTATGTTGACCTATAATAACTCCATAAAGTGTAGATTTCCCCGAACCATTAGGACCAATAAGTCCAATAATTTCTCCTGGATATAAATCTAAATTGATTTTCTTTAATATAGGTCTTCCGTCAAAAGATTTGCTTACACCTTTAACCTGTAAGGCAGGTTTATTTTTTTTAAATTTTATAATTCTAAAACTTTTTTTCATCTAATAATTAACTCTTATATTTACTTTATCTTCGTTGTACATAGAAATTCTTAATTTTTTTTCAGTCAAGTCAAAATTCATCTTATCTGCCTTTAAATCCCCTTCCAAACCTTCTGCAATAACATTTCCTTGCACGAATAGATAATTTTTCGAATTAACAAAATCTGCTTTTTCCGCAAATACTCTGCTTTCTAAATAATACATTTTGACATTTTGTTCAAACGACATGTCGTTGGTAATGTTATCGTAAACACCAAAATCGCTGATAATTCTCAAAACAGTTCCATCTTTAAAAAAGAATTTGCACACAATATTTCTCATGTCGATTATATTTGGCGTTTCATTCTCAAATTCAGCGTAGGCAGAATTAATTATAAATTTATTTCCATTTGCATCTGTTCCTTCATATTGAATATTTTCGAATGTACTCTTGTTTTGAAGTTGTTCATTTGTTTTTACTACTTTTTCCTTTTCAGTTTTTTTTACAGTTTTTTGCTTGTCTGTATAGAAATATGTAAAAAAAATTATCAAAACTCCCAATAACAAAAGCGTTATTTGAGATAACATTTTTTTATTTAACTTAGATTTATTTGATGCCATATTTTAAAAGTGAGTGTATATGCAATATTCCTGCTGGTTTAAAATAAGCTTTATTTTTTTTATAGTTCTTATCTGAAGACACCAATAAGCTTGTAATTTTTTTTTCACTCATAACAGACAGTGCTTTTGAAGCAGGAGTGTTCTCGCTTGTATAGAGCGGTTTTTTAGTCATCAGCGTTGTTATTTTATTTTTTCTAGAAAACATTTTTGCACCTCTTCTTATGTCTCCATCGGTGACAACGCCTATTGCAAATTTATTTTTTATAACTATTCCAAGACCCAAGTCTTTTTTACTAATAATCTGAATTGCTTTTAGAATATTACTTTTGTAATTTATTAATGGAAGTTTATTACCTTTAAGCATAACATCTTTTACTAAAAGCAATGTTTGTCCAATGCTTCCACCAGGATGAAATACTTTAAATCGTTCCTTAGAGAATTTAAATTTTTGCATTAACGCCGAACACAAGCAATCACCAAAAAGTAAAGTTATACTTGTTGATGTAGTTGGAACCATGCCAGTCGGATCAGATTCTTTAACTTTTGGAAGCAATATTGGAATATCACTAGCTTTTAAAAGTAAACTATCTTTTTTTGAGGAAACTCCAATAGTTTTAATATTAAACCTATTGGCGTACTTTAACATGTTTATGAGTTCAACAGTGTTACCTGAATAAGAAAAAACCAAAAGCACATCCCTCTTGTCTATTTGCCCTAGATCTCCGTGATTAGCTTCTCCCGGGTTTAAATAGAACGAGGGAAAGCCTACCGAAGAAAGAGTTGCAGAAACTTTTCTTGCAATCAAACCGCTTTTTCCAATACCTGCTGCAATAATTTTCCCTTTAGAGTTTGAGATCAGATCAATTGCTTTAACAAAGTTTTTGTTAAATATTTTGTTTACTTTTCTTAATTCAGAAATTTGAACTGCAGCTGATTTTTTTGCTACTTTTATATAATTTACTTTAGCCATTTTTAATGCTCAAACACGTCAAATTTGAATCCAGTTTGATCAAGCTCTATTCTTGTATCTAGAAAATTAATACATCTTTTATACAAATCCATTCTTTTTTCTCGAACCAACATTTTTTCTAATTCATCCTTAATTTTATGAAGATAAATGACGTCATTAGCAGCATACTCCAATTGCTTATCGGTCATTTCATTAATATCTTTATTCCAGTCGCTACTACCCTGTCTTTTGTCTAAATTTTTATTACAAAACTCAAAAACCAAGTTTTTAAGTCCGTGTTGATCAGTGTAAGTTCTTACGCACTTGGATGCAATTTTAGTATCAAATACATTTTTGATTTTACATTTTAGAAAATATTCTAAAGCACTTTTGTCAAACCTTAAAAAATGTCCAATCTTTAAAATTTTTTCGTTTTCCAGAACGGAAACTAAATTTGGTGCCTTATAACTTTTCCTATCTGGTTGAATAACATGAACATCTCCATTTTCAGCACAGATTTGAATTAAGCTTAATTTATCTCGCTCTGGGATTTGAAGTCCTGTAGCTTCTGTGTCAATAGCCACAGAGCCCTTAAATGATTTAGCAATTTCCGAGCTTATGTCGCCTTTTAATCTGTGTATTTTTACCATATTATCTGAATACCATGAATAATTACCCGATAGCAACAATTCTAGGCGGTGGTGGATTTATAGGCAGGTATCTTGTCAGAAATTTGACCAAGAAGAACTTTAGATGCATTGTTCCGACTCGAAATCCCTTTACAAAAGGCTATTTAAAGACTCAAGCGCCCCCAGGAGCTATAGAGATTATTGATTTTAATTCGAAGAATTTTAACGAAATTAAAAATGCTATTAACAATTCAGATGTAGTTATTAACCTTACAGGAATTTTATATGAAACTAGAAAGCAAAAATTTAATACTATCCATGAAGATTTGCCAGAAACGATAGCAAATCTATGTGCCCAATCTGATGTAAAAAAATTTGTTCATGTAAGCGCGATCGGAGCCAGTAAAGAATCTAAATCAAAGTATCAGCAGTCAAAATTTTTAGGAGAAGAAAAATCTCTAAATAGCTTTAAAAATACTATCGTGATTAGACCAAGTGTTGTTTGTGGTAGCGAAGATAATTTTACCAATTTATTTGCGAAATTAAGTTTCTCACCAATCATACCTGTTCTTAACATGAATTATAAATTTCAACCTATTTTTGTAAACGATGTTGCAAGAGCTATTTTAAAAGCTATTGAAATTAAAAATAATGAAGGAAAAATTTATGAAATTGGTGGAGAAAAAATTATGAGTTTTGGAGATATAGTCAAATTAATCCTAAAAATTATTGGAAAAAAAAGATTAGTTGTAGAAATGCCAATGACTCTTGCCAAAGTTCAAAGCACGCTTCTGGGCTTGCTTCCTATTCCTCCTATTTTAACCAGAGATCAGTGTTTAATATTATCAGAAAAAGACAATGTAGTTTCAGGCAACCATTTAACTCTTCAAGATTTAAATATAAAGCCAACAGATGTAGAAAGCGAAATGGAAAAATGGTTGTGGCGTTACCGTTCAGGCGGAGAATTTGCCAAAGTTTAGATAGGCAATTATAATTAAAGAATGGATTTACTTTTTATCCTTATTGGTATTGGGCTAGCTGCTTTTGTCATTCTAGTCTCTTATAAGTCTATCTCTCGAGGCATTAAAGCAAAGTTAGAGGCAAAAGAAAACCAATCAAACAAAAAAGACGATCTATAAACCAATTTGGTTAGGAATAATTATATAGTGAATTGCCAATACAATTCCAACGGATACGCTTAATCCAAAAACCATTTTAAGAAAGTCTTTACCGATAAGTGGAAACACGTAGCTATATTTATATTCTTTATTCATTGTGGCGATGGCCAATTCTCTTCCGCACAATAAACCTACAAATACCCAAGTGGTTGACATAGGAAGATCATTTAAGACTTTAAAGTAATAAAGAACCGCGGCATAAATCGTATTAATAATAGTTGCTGATCGTGCGTATCTTGTTCCAGTTTTATCCAAAACTACTTTTTGTATTGGTCCACCCTGTATGTAAAAAATGTAAAAAAGAAGAACCGTAAAAAAAACAAGAACGGTTATTAACAATGAAATATCAAGCTGTCTTGGTAAGTAAACCGCAATATTTGCAACATCGTGCATAAGCCATGCGGCCCAAAGATATGCAGAGCTTACCCAAACGGCATTTCGCCAAAAAGAAATTTTCCATGGAGTTGTAATTTCATCAAATTTTTCGTTAATAAATTTGGAAATACCAATCCAACAAATGTAAGCAACAACCGCAGCAAGACCATAGCCAACAACACTTTTTACAAGCATTTTTTCTAAAACAACTGTTGAAGCAAAAGCAGACAGTACTAAGAAAGTCGTTGAAACCGGAATTCCAATTCTTGTTAGTAATAACAGTATTCCAGGAGCCACGGCGTGATACCATTGAATTTCTTGGTAAGGAATTCTCGTTAATCTTCCATAAGAAATATCTCCATCATAGGCCCACCAACCATAGCTTATTGTAACCATCATAGCTAAAGAGGCAGCGCCCGCTAAAGTATACCATTTAAACCATTTTGATTTTGATGCGATGAAAGTTCCAAGAGTTTGAACAGAATCATTTGCAATTACAGACCAGCCAGCTAGTCCAAAACCGATAATTGTGTAGATTAATGTTAACTCCATAAACTTGTCTTACAATAGCTTACGGTAAAAATTAATCTACTAGTAAATTCAACTATTTTTAGAAATGTTTAAGAGAAACTTCCAGAAGTACAAATATTAAAAAGTTTTGTCTAGTTGTATTATGAGGCTATTGACAGAAATAATTGTTATGTTATAACATAACAATATGAAAATTGTTAAATGTAAACTTAAAAATGACCAGCAAGTACTAGGAGTTCTGAAAAAAAACACAAAAGGTATAAGTGCATATGGCATTTTAAAAGAACTACAAAAGTACAAGAATGTTAAACCTATGACAATTTATAGGTCATTGAATAATTTACAGATTATGGGTGCGGTTCACAAATCTAATAAGAGTAAAAACTATTTTATTTGTCATAGCGATTCGAAAGAAAAACATAATCCCGCATTAGCTATTTGTAAAAAATGTGACAAAACCGAAGAAATAAATCCAAGTATTTTTTCTAAAATCTTTAGCAATCTAAAGACTAAAGAAAAATATGACTTTTCAAATTTTGAACTCGAAATATCAACACTATGTAGGAGATGTATCTAATGAAAAAAATAACTTTTTTAACTGTAATTATGTCTATTTTTAGCGTCACTTATGTTCACGCTGCTGAAGGACATTCACATGAACTACCAGGATTTCTTCATTTTATGGAAGAATTAATTGAAGAGCATAGTATATTAAGAGGAGCGACTTTTGGCTTTATTCATACTTTAATTCCTTTAATAGGATTTTATACTGGTTGGAGTATCAATCGATTTCTTAAGATTATTTCAAATGGAGCAATTGCTGGTATTGTTGGTATAGTTTTGGCCCATATTGCAGCAGACTTCATCGCAGCAATGGCTGATCCTGATTTACAAAGTGCTGCCTTTGGAATAGTTATTGGAGGATTTTTACCTTTATTAACTGTGCCGTTTTTAGAAAAATACGTTACTAAAAGCAGATATCATACAGTAGTAGGGGATCACGAAGATCTTAAAAAAGATTTGAAAAAAAAGCACAAATAATCACTTTAGTTAGCAATTTCTTTCATGATAGAGTAATTCTTCATGGAAGAGATTGCTAAATTTATAAGAGAAGTTCCAAAAACGGAATTGCATTTACATATAGAGGGTACGCTTGAGCCAGAATTAATGTTTGATTTGGCTAAAAGAAATGGCATTAAAATTCCTTATTCAAATGTAAATGAAGTAAAATCGGCATACAATTTTAGTAATCTCGAAACATTTTTAAATATTTATTACGAAGGATCTAAAGTCTTAATTAATGAAAAGGATTTTTTTGATCTTACCTGGTCTTATGCAGTAAAATGCCGAGAAGACAATATAGTTCACACTGAGATTTTTTTCGATCCACAAGCTCATTTAAGCAGAGGTGTTAAATTTGAAACAATTATAAACGGTATAAATAATGCTTTACTAAAGGCAAATAAAGAATTTGGTCTAACTTACAAAATCATAATGTGTTTTTTAAGACATCTTGACGAAAAGTCTGCTTTTAAAGTTCTAGATCAAGCCATCGAACATAAGGATAAAATTATTGCTGTTGGACTAGACTCTTCAGAAAAAGGAAATCCACCTAGTAAATTTAAAAATGTATTTAAAAAAGCAATAAAAGAAGGTTTTTTAACCGTAGCGCATGCTGGCGAAGAAGGGCCACCAGAGTATATTTGGGAAGCTATCAATCTTCTCGAAGTAAAAAGAATTGATCACGGTGTACAATGTCTAAAAGATGAAAAGTTAACTAAAGAGTTAATTAAGAAACAAATTCCATTAACTGTATGCCCGCTTTCAAATGTAAAACTTTGTGTTTTTAAAAATCTTAAAGAACATAATTTAAAAGATTTGTTAAATGCAGGGCTAATGGTAATGGTAAATTCTGATGACCCTGCTTACTTTGGAGGTTACTTAAATGACAATTTAGTTAAATCTCAAGCAGCACTGAATTTGTCCAAAAATGAATTAAAAACCTTAATTATCAATTCGTTCAAATCATCTTTTTTAAGCGAGGAAAAGAAGATGCAATGGATAAAAAAAATCTAAAGAAAAAGCACAATTAAGCTGATTTAATTTTCTTTTCTATAAATTTAGGAATATCTTCCTCTGTAATAATATCTTCTTCTTTAGCATTCTTCGGTTGGAAAGCATATAAGACGTGGAGCTTACAATAAGGAAATTTTTCCATAGGTTTTCTTCCACAGAAGTAAAAATCTTTTTCAGGAGGATGACCAATAGGCCATTTACAAGTTTCTTCAGTTAATTCTTCAAGCTGTTTTGGGTTTTCTGGCTCAAAATTTTTATCCAGTAATAATGATTTAAATCTTGCTTTTCTACTAAGTTTACCTCCTTTTGGTTGAGTTTCAGGCTGGCTTTTTAATTGTGATTTTATTTTTTTTGAAGAAGCAGCTCTAGCTTCTAAATTTAAACGGTGGGCTTTTCCAATTACTGCATTTCTAGTTGTATCACCCAACATAGTTGCAATTTGACTTGCAGTATGACCTTTTTTCCAAAGTTCTTTTAATTTTTGCTCTTTTTCTGGTGTCCAACTCATTATTGTTATCTGTTGATTTAATCTTCTATATATTGTGTTTGCAATAAAAAAACCTACCCCATGTGGATACTTTATAAACAATAGGCAATTTTAATTCGTGTTTTTTTATTTAATTGTTTTTTCATATATAAGTTCTTCTCATGAGTGAAATTGAAAATAAATATAAAATATACGAAAAAAAATTTGTAAAAGTTAATTGGATT
>ENA-UPTF01001576-UPTF01001576.1-marine-metagenome-genome-assembly--contig:-NODE-1576-length-14174-cov-2.465773_pt1 | contig 14174 bp, 11 predicted proteins | sample MGYA00238166_ERZ767019 | MGnify/ENA primary metagenome ERZ767019 (study PRJEB28930, sample SAMN06266391) | marine metagenome | isolation source: Sea water from 250 m depth | place: Atlantic Ocean...
CTGGTTGCCGAACGGCTTGCGGCGATGTCCATAACTCATCAGCAAACGGCCATCGCGAAGTCGCAGCAGGTGCGACGGCAAGCCCCAGACGCTGATCGGGTGAGGCACGCTCCAGGTTTTGCCGCCGTCATCAGACTCGGTCTGCAGCGTCTCGCTGCTGTTGGCGGAGTTGTGGTTTCGAATTTGAGCTACAAGGTCGCCGTTGGCAGTCTCGACGGCATGTAGTTCGTGGTATTCAGCTGGGTTATCGCCAGGTCGGGTGGGAATCTGTGCCAACTTTCTCCACGATTTGCCGTCGTCGATGGACTCGCAGACGCCGATCCACTGGCCGCTCTTCCACAAATCCTTGCCGGCGTAAAGCTGCCGCCCATCGGCGAGCTGGATCGGGCCGTGCGGGCTGTTGACGATCGAGTCGTAGGGCGTGGACCAGGTGACGCCGCTGTCGGTCGAGCGCAGCATCCATGTGCCGAGTTGCGCCTTGCGTTCGGTCTCGCTGATGCGGTGATGCGCGCCGCGCCAGCGGGCCTGACGCTCGGCGTCCCAGTTGTTAATTTCGCCGTTACGAAAATAATGCTCGTAGGCCAGCGACGAAAATGTGGTGGCGAGCAGGGTGCCACTAGTCGTCTCCAGGATGCCGGCGTCGCGGTCATCGATCGCAAGGTCGAGCAGCACACGGGGAAACGTCCACGTTTTGCCGTCGTCGTCCGAGCGCATCAGTTCCACCTGGCCAAAGGGGCAGACGTGCATCTCGCGGCCGCCGGAACAGACGAGTAGCAACTGGCCGTTGTGCCGCAGGGCCAGCGTCGGCCAGCCGTGGTAAATGTTCGATCGCAGGCTGACGACCTTGATGCCGAGCACTTTGGCGAGGGGCTTGACTGCCTTGGCGTGGAGGTGCGGAAGGAGCGCGGCGCCGAGGCCAAGCGTAGTCGATTGGCGCAGCATACGGCGACGGGAGATGGCACGTGACTTCATGGAGGAAACGGTATCTTGATTTTGTAGGCTGGACAAGATGGTCTCGTAAAGCCCATGGATTATTAATGGGTTTACTGGTCGTACAAGGTTGGATAACGGCGGGCGTTACTCTTGTTTTTTATTTTGGCGGGAAGAGATGAAGATGGTCAACCCGATGCCGATGGGGATGGCGCTGAGCAGGGTCATGACGATGATGAGTAGCGCAATTTCGGGGGTGCTCATTGGGCGAGATGCGGGTGTGAATCGAATCTCTGCCACCAGCGGCAAATGATCGGATGCCTCGGTTTTCGGCACATCCATCCATCTTACCTTGAAGTTTTTTTTGCCGGATAGCCAGATGTAGTCGATACGTCGTTTTGGGTTGGCGCTGCTCATGGTGTAGCCGTTGCCCTTTCCAGCAATGCTCCATGTATCTGTCCATTTTTTACTAAGTCGCTTGTAAAGCTCGCTGTCCGGCGTGTCGTTGAAGTCACCGCAAAAAATGGTGGGAAGGCCGGCGTGTCCGGCGAATATATCGGCAAACTGTGTTTCGCTGAACAATCGCTCGGCTTGGTCTTGGGTGTGGTCGAGGTGGGTGCAGGTGAACAGCAACTGCCCCTGGGTCATTTTCAGTACGGCCATTAACACGCCGCGTTGTTCGCCTTTGCGGACCTGTTTTAGGCGATGGTTCTCATGCGACTCAATGGGAAACCGACTCAGGATCGCGGTGCCGTACTGGCCGCCCTGATAGTTGTCTAGGTTTGCTCCAAACGCGACATTCATCCCGGTGAGCCTGGCCAATTCCGCCGGCATGTTGATTCCGCCGGTACGCTCGGTGTTTTTATCGACCTCTTGCAGAGCGACGGCATCGGCGTTGGACTGTCGAATGACATTGGCGATGCGCTGGAGATCGACCTTCCCGTCCAGTCCTTCGGCGTGGTGGATATTGTAGGTCATCACGCGCAGAACTACTGGCGTGATATCAGGTGACTTGCAGCCGGGCAGCAAGCAATAGCCAAGTGCTGAGAAAAAAAGACAGAGGCCACGCGACCTCTGCCTCACAAATTGCCACATGACGAGCGACTAGTCTTTCTTTTTCTGCTTGAGGCGGAAATCGGCCGGCCTCTTGTTTTGATCGGGCCAGTATTCCTTCGATCTGAAGCTGTATTGCTTCGGGTTGAACTTCCCAACGAGTTTCACTTTGGTGCCGGCGTTGGGTATTTCCAAATCAAGCAGCCAATAGGCTCCATTGATCAATGTCCGGCGCGTTCCCTCAGCGACCAGATCGGTCGAGGAACCCATGGTGGTGACAAACGTCCGGCCCTTTTTGCCACCGGGAACCTGATAATCCTTGGTCCAGAAGACCGGTATCATGGGGTTGTTTTTCCGACCTTCCACCGCCTCGCTATCGGTCGGCTTCATGCCGAAGAAAGGATCGTCTGTACGTGGTCCATTGCGCTTGGTGACCTGTCCGAGAATGATGTGTTGCGACCCCTCCGGCAGCGGCAGTCGAACACCGTAAACGTCAGTTGGTCCCCAGACGTCGCCATTCTTGACACCGCGCGTGGTGGGGTGTTTCTCCGCGCCCGGCGCGATGATCCCCACCGTACTCTCGCTTTTATGCCCACCATGATGGTTTTTCCAGAAATCACCGAGCACCACTTTTCCAAAGCCGCCCTGCCATTCCTTTTTCGATCCATTGTAGCCGTTGCTGTAATGGGCATACTTTTTGTTGCCACCGATGTTGAATGCGTGGGTTGCGGTTCGCATACCGATCACCGGCCGGCCGGTCTTGAGGTAGGTGTCAATGTACGCCATTTGCTCGTCGGGTAAATCGCGAAAGCGCGTTCCTATCACCATCAGATCAGCGTCCGACAACGCCTCGAGGCCAGGGATGTTGTTGCGATTGTTAGGATCTACGATGCCGCTTTTCGGGTCGATTGCAAAGACCACGCGGCAGTCGAAGCCGTGATGACGCGAGAGGATGCCGGCAAGCACCGGCATTGCCTCCTCGGAGCGGTACTCCTCGTCGCCGGAGATCAGGACGACTTTTTTACCCTTACCGGGGCCTTTGTTGCCTTTGTAGTCCAGCCATTGGGCAGGATGAGAGACTGTCCTGGGCGCAGCGGATGCGCTCACCGCCGCAGCGGCAAAGATGGCAACCAACAGTTTCGATACGTGTTTCATGATGTTTAGAAATTGGTGCTCGAGGCGGGCGACCGTACCGGATACCGAGCCAATTGCAACCCCGCAGTCGCCGAAATCACTCGCTCGTTGGCGGCCGTTCGCCTACTCTCGATCCCGACGAATCGGAACAGTGTGACTGGTAAGAAACCAATGAGCCCGTGGGTCGCGGCTGGCATTAACCTGCTGGCTTGGCCGGGTATTGGCACGTTCGTTGGAGGCCACAAGGTGTCCGGTGCCATCCAGGCCTCGATGGCCCTTATTGGTGGCATCCTCAGCCTGAGCCTCATTGTTGTGCTGTTTAAGCTTGCGCTGAAACTCGACTCGCACCGCTTCGACACTGAGGAGTTCATGGCCGGCAACGAAACGTATCTCATCGTCGGCACGACCGGCTTTTGCCTGCTCGTCTTCGCTTGGATCTGGGCGGCTGTGAGTTCTTTTTTGATCGCCAACGAGTCGAAAACCAGTAACTAATCTTGAGTGATATTATCCCAGAAACCGTACTAGCAAAACTCACGCGCCGTGAGTTTCGCGAGCGGATGGCGTCCGGCGAATTGGCTGGCTGCCTCATCCCGGTCGCCGCGATCGAGCAGCACCTCGAGCACATGGCGATGGAGCATGACTGGCGCAGTGTCAGTCTCGTGACTCGTGCCGTGGCCAAGCGCTTGGCTCCAAAGGTACTCGTTGCCGAGGGGTTGATGTGCGGGATCAGCGAGCACCACATGCGCCACCCCGGCACGCTGACGCTTCGTCCTGGCACGTTCCTTACCGCGCTCGGCGACATGATTGAGAGCATGACCCGAGCCGGCTTCCGCAACGTTGTTGTGGTTAACGGGCACGGCGGAAACATCGAGCCGATTCATGGTACGTGGGATCAGTTTCTGCGGCAGTTCGAAGGCATCAACCTGCACTTCCTTTCCTACTGGGATACGCTGGGCCAAGCGGACGCCAATGAGTTACTGCTGGGTGGCAAGTGTTTGCCGGACGACCTGCCCGGGCATGCGCAGGAGTTCGAGACTTCGTTTGCCCTGGCTAAGTTCCCTGAGAATGTCCGCGATGAGGCTGTCTCTGATCAGCCTGACCCGAGTCCGGCCTTGGCCACGGCGGAGCAGGGGAACGAATGGTTCGACCGCGTGACCGAGCGCTTGGCCAAGTTTGTCGGCGAAGTGATCGACGGCCAGCGGCAGTCCGAGATACCGCCGTTTCATCCGTAGTCGCTTGTTCAAGCTTGCGCTTATTTGAGCGAACTTAAAATCCCCTTGCAAGGTTAGTGGAGGTTTGGCAGTGTGCCCGGCCTTTTCGGGCGCGCCCGTAGATCAACTGGATAGATCGCATGGCTACGAACCATGAGGTTGGGGGTTCGAATCCTCCCGGGCGTACCACTTTTTCTCTAAAAATAATTCTTCTGTTTTCCTCCTCTACTTTCGGATGGTGGTTCTGTCTGCCAACCAGATCATGTCGACATTTTTTGGAGAGGCGACGTTGAGGGGCATTAGTCGGTTGTTGATCGGTTTGATTGTGCGGGGATCAAGCCACTTTTTGATTTCGGCGTGACCATCTGCAAAGCTTAACCCTGCAGCACTGTTATGGTAACTGGCAGGGTAGTCGATAATGCGCGCTGAACCCGGACTTTCGACCATTTGATTGGCGTATCCACCGGCGTTGATGCTGTCGGGGTGTTCGTCCAGCAAAACGTACAGTTTGGATGGCCCGGGATTCAACAGATCAGAAGATCTGATGTACACCTTGTATCGGCTTCCAGGTAGCCAGACTCCGGGGCCGCCCATAGCCTGGCTCATGCCCATGCTGCGGACTCGGGAGTGGTGATTGCCCTTGATGGTGACATAGCTATGGTCAGCCGGGCATTTGTACACCCGCGCACTCGGGAGGTATGGGGCAAACTTGGCCCGTTTCGGATCGAGTAAATCAAGGATATTTGTGTTGTCGCGGTTTCCAGGGTTGTAGTCCAGCCAACCGGCAACCCACGCATAGAGTTCCGTTCCCGAGTTACCAGGTTTTGTCAGCAGGTCATCGTTGTCATCCGGATACATGAGATGTGCCAACTGCAGTTGCTTGAGGTTGTTCATGCATGAAATTCCATGCCCCTTGGCCTTGGCGTTGGCCAGGGCGGGTAGCAGTAGCGCCGCCAGGATGGCAATGATGGCGACAACCACGAGCAGTTCAATAAGCGTGAATGCCTGTCTTGAGATATTTTTCATTTTCCTTCAGCTTTTAATTCTTCCCTGCTTTCAGCCGGTCGTGATCCTTGTGAATTGGGATGTCCGGTACGTCCCTCTACACACCACCAACAGCACGGCCACAAGTGTTGTTATGCTTAGTTGTTTCACAGGCCTTATGGGAGCGCTAGCGATTCGGTGCATGATTTCAAGTGCTGAATATGCCAATCTTTTAGGCCGCATATCCAGAAAAAAGCTTTTCAACAGGGGGTGGGTAGTTAAGTTCCCCGCATGAAGTCCCATTCTGTTTCAAGACGTCGTTTTCTCCAGTCTACAGCGGTTGCTAGTGCGCCATTCATCCTGCCATCCGGCATCTGGTCGGCCGATATCAAGCCCAATGACAAGATTGTCGTGGGTTTTATTGGCATGGGAATCCAGAACCGCGGTTTACAAAACCGGTTCATGGGGGACAAGAACGTTGTCTGTGTGGCCGTTTCGGACTGTGATACCACCCGCCGGAACGCCGCTCGTGACCGCGCCAACAAGCGCTACCAAAACGAGGACTGTAAGGCCTATGTTGATTTTCGTGAGCTGATTGCCCGTGATGACATCGATGCTGTTAGCATTGCCACACCGGACCATTGGCACGCCATCCAGACCATTGCCGCGGTGAACTCCGGCAAGGATGTATATTGCGAGAAACCGCTCACCCATAACGTCCACGAATCGGTCGAGGTGATGAAGGCGGTGAAGAAAAACAAGGCCATTTTGCAGACCGGATCCATGCAGCGTTCCTCGCGCGAGTTTCGCGTGGCTTGCGAGCTGGTGCGTAACGGTGTCATAGGCAAGGTCGAGCGGACCGCCGTCAACGTCGGTCCTCCGGGTGTGCCTTGCGATCTGCCGACGGAGAAGATGGAGCCGGGCCTCGACTGGAACAAGTGGGTCGGCCCTGGCCCGATGCGCGGCTACAGCTCCGTGCTCAGCCCACGCGGCGTGCACGGTCATTTCCCAAACTGGCGCAACTACAAGGAATACGGCGGTGGCATGGTTTGTGACTGGGGCGCCCACATGATCGACATCGTGCACTGGGGGCTGGGCGTGGACAACAGCGGCCCGGTGGCTACGATCCCGGCCGAGAACCCCAAGGCGATGAAGGGTGCGCAGCTGGTTTATGCAGGTGATGTCCCGCTGATGCACGGTACCGGGATGGGCTCGAGCTTTTACGGCACCGAGGGGCGCGTGGAGTGTCACCGCGGTCGGATCGGTCTTTGGCTAGGGGAGAAGTTAATTGCCGGTCGGACAGGCGGAGACAGAAACGTTAACCTCGGCAGGGAACTCGACAAGATGGAGTCTGAGTACCTAAAGGACGCTAAGGTGAAACTCTACCGCAGCAATAGCCATATTCCGGATTTCCTCAACTCGATGCGCACCCGCAAGAAGTCTTGTACGCATGAGATCATTGGCGCGCGGACATCGATCGCCTGCCATCTACTCAACCAAACCTACTACAACCACGCGGTGATCAAGTGGAACCCGAAGAAGAACACTTTCGCCAAGGGTGGTGACTCCAAGTGGTTGACCCGCGATTACCGCGGCGAGTGGGACGTTTGATTCCGGCATGGCGTTTATCTCGCTTAGCCAGGTGCTTGGCTGGACGAGTAGTGAAAACCTTTGCTTGAAAATAGTGGGCAGTTTCTGTATCTGTCCGAGCGCGCGGGGAGTTCTGGGTCAACCCACACCGGAGATACCAATAACGTTTACTAGCCGGCACCACTTCGGGTGATCGGATTGGGCGTTTTCTTTGGTGCCATACGATTTTCTTCCTCCCTCGCATTTTTTAGTGAAAGCAGACCATATTCGAAATATAGCGATTATCGCGCACGTGGATCATGGCAAGACCACGCTCGTGGATGAGTTGCTGCAGCAGAGTGGTACGTTTCGTGACAACCAGATTGTCGCCGAGCGGGTCATGGATTCGATGGATCTCGAACGCGAAAAGGGCATCACCATCAAGGCCAAGAATGCGGCCATCAAGTGGAATGGTTACACCATTAACATCGTCGACACGCCCGGCCATGCCGACTTTGGCGCTGAGGTGGAGCGGGTCATGAAGATGGTGGACGGCGTGCTGCTGCTGACCGATGCTGTAAGTGGCCCTCAGGCGCAGACGCGCTGGGTGCTGCGCAAGGCGCTTGGCCACGGCCTCAAGACGATCTGCGTGGTCAACAAGATCGACCGAGACACCGCCCGGCCGCAGTGGGTTCACGACAAGGTGCTGGAGTTGTTCCTCGAGTTGGGCGCGGATGACGACCAATTCAATGCGCCGTTCCTCTACGGCAGCGCCAAGTTGGCTTTTGCGGATCACAAGCTCGACGGGCCACGCAAGGACATGACTGATCTATTCGAGACTATTGTCGAGCGTGTGCCGCCGCCGGTTATAGAGGACGCTCCATTTCGCATGTTGGTCAGCAACATTGATTGGGATAATTATGTCGGCCGCCTAGCCATCGGCCGGATTTTATCCGGTGACGTACAGCAGGGCGACATGATCAATGTATTGGGCCGCAACGACACTCAGCAGCGGGTGAAGATTATCAAGCTGAAACAGTTCTCCGGCCTGCAAACGAATGACGTTAGCAAGGCCACGGCGGGAGATATCGCCGGCTTGGCCGGGTTTGACGAAGTGGATATCGGCGACACGCTGGCCAAGGCCGACGACGCGGAGCCGCTGCCATTTGTCGAGATCGATCCCGCTACCGTGCAGATGGAGTTCTCCGTGAATGACGGCCCGCTTGCCGGGCGCGATGGTAAAAAAGTTACCTCAAGAGAGATTCGGGCGCGGCTTGAGCGCGAAACCAAGTCCAACATATCTATCAGTGTGCACGAAACCGACGAGAGTACGCGCTTCCTCGTGGACGCCCGCGGCAGTATGCAGATAGCTGTGTTGCTCGAGACGATGCGTCGTGAAGGCTATGAGGTGCTGGTGTCCCGGCCGACCGTTTTATTCAAGCAGATCGATGGCAAACGCAACGAGCCATTCGAGCAGATTTGGGTCGAGGCGCCTGAGGAACAACTGGGCACTGTCATGGAAACGCTCAGCAAGCGTCTGGGCAAGATCACCAACATCGAGCATCATACTGCCGGCGCGACTGTCACGGCGGAGATCCCAACGCGTGGCCTGATTGGTTTTGAGAGCGACCTCGTGACACTAACCAGCGGCAACGGAGTGATGAGCCACATGTTCCTCGAGTACCGGCCATATAGCGGTGAGTTGGTCACTCGTCCGACCGGGACGCTGGTCAGCATGGAGAACGGCACATCTATGGCTTACGCGCTGGATGTGTTGCAGGCCCGAGGTAGCTTGTTTGTTTCGCCGGGAGACAAGGTTTATGCCGGGCAGGTCGTTGGGGAAAACCCGAGACGGGACGATCTGCCGGTGAACCCGACGAAGGCCAAGCATCTCGACAACATGCGTTCCTCCGGCGCGGACAAGGCGATCATGCTGACGCCGCCACTAAACTTCTCCATCGAGCGCGCCATCGAGTACATCGACAACGACGAGTTGGTGGAAGTGACGCCCAACCATCTCCGGTTCCGTAAGCGCATCCTCGACGCAAACGATCGTCGCAAGGCAGCCAAGCGTACTCGAAATGTTGCGCTGGATCAGGCCTGAGTGGCGGCTTTGCCAAGCGCTACTTCACTTCGCCCCAGATTTTTTTCAAGAGCTGAAACATTCGGGGATCGTGCTCATTGAGCTCGGCACGGACGAATGGATAAAAATCGTTCACGCCAAGGTACGCCTCTGTGCACTCGGCGAAGTACTCCATTTGGTTGTTTAGGCCGTAATGCTTCACCGTTCGACCGCTGTAGAGCAGTACTTTCTCGTAGATGCCCTTCTCCTTGGCCTCATTATAGGCGCCCAGGACTTCCTCGTTTTCAAAACCTTTACTTAGCACTTGGTCGTGATAGGCGTGCGCCAGCTCGTGCAGGATCACATACGGGTGCTTGGCCCATTGACTGCGGTTCAGTAGCGCCTTGGCACGGGGGATGTGGACGTGTTTCACGAGACGTGGATCATGTTTGTTTGCCCGAAGCCATGTGACACCCGGGTGATACTGCATGGAGCCAAGGGGCTCGTAGTGATGGTCTAGCCAGATGGGGAGTTTTTGCATTTCCTTCACCTTGGCGGCAGGGAGGATGTATTTGATCCGCTGAAGGTGGTTGGCGAGTGCGGTGAAAACTTGGTCTTTGAATTCGTTGTTCTCATTTTTGAGGAGCTTGGGATCGACCTTGATCGTCCAGCCCTCGAGTTTTTTTTCTATCGGATCGTAGAACTTGTTCTCCTCTTTCTCTGCAACCGATTGACTAAGCGCACCGAATAGGAGTGCGACCGCGAGTATCGTTTGTTTGATCATTGTGGGTATATTGAAATTAATTGCCTGTTAGCCTGAGCAGCGCTTGCCCAAGCGCATTGCCGATGAGGAAGTAGCTCTCGGCGTTGCCGTACCAGTGATGGCCATGGCTAACATTTGGCGACTCCTTGGCTGGCCGGGCGAACTGTGTGGTTTGCACGAAGGTTGTGTTTGGACCAAGCGCCTTGGCGGCGGCTTTTTGGGCCTTGCGAATGGAGAGCATATTGTTTCCAGCCTTGGGGCCGCCGTTGCCGAGTTCGCCGATAACAACCGGCAGATTTGGTTGCCTGAATTCCTCGCGCACATCCTTGATGAGATTGATGAGGTTGGCTTCGTATTCCTTCAATGCGTCGCTGTCAAACATGTCGTTCCAGCCCTGGAACCAGACGAAGCCGCTTAGTTCCGGTTTACGCTTGGCCAACTGCGGGAATTCATCGCCGAGTTTGGCCAACCCCTCGCGGTATTCGGCGAGCATCTTTTTGTAGAATTCACCGGTGCTTCCGCCGGATCTGGGTGGCCGGAAATCTTTGTATATGCTTTTGCCTCCCCATGCGGTCTTGATGAGCAGCACCGGTTCGTCATACGCATCGCCGACGAGGTGGCCGAGCTGGAATTCCGGCCCGATGTGGTGATTTCCGCCGTAACCGGTGAAGCCGATCGTCAGTCCGCCGGTCTTTAATTCATCCTTGGTTTGGTGCCGGACAAAGACGTCGTCGCGTACGATCCAATCGCCTTTGGCGTCTACGATGTGCTTGTATAGGTGAGCGCGCTCCCGGTTTTTCATTACGTTTTTCAGGATGCCCTTACCACCGTTGTAATATTTTGGGTGATCAAAATCGACGACGCCCTGTCCCTGCATGTTGGACTGGCCGGCGAGCAGGAAGACACGTAGTTTTTTGGAGCCATTGAGGTGCTTGTCGAGAAACGCGTAGCTGGCGTTGAGTGCGGTTTTGTTGAAAATGGCAAAGAAGTGACCGGCGCCTTTGATGATGTGCAAGTCGGTCTCGACGCCCGCATTTTTCAGCGTTGTATGCAGGGCGGTCGGGCCGGCGTAGCCAACGGTAGGATGGGTTTTTACCGGCACAAGCATGTCTGCTGAGCCGTTGAAGAAGAAAATCGGCGCGTCATCCTTGTCGACAAAAGCGGCTGGCGACGCCGATTGATAGATGTGCGGCTTGTTGCTGCGCGAGCCTCCTAGCCAATAGGAGAGCATCTTGGAATTTTCGTGGGTAAACCGAAAATCGGTTGGCGTGCCCCCGGCGACTGCAGCGGTAATTTTTGTGCCTACGCCCGTCGGGTCTTCTTCTTTAGACAGGCCAGTGGTGGCAAGCAGCGAAACCAGGTGGCCACCGGCCGAGTAGCCGATCGCGCCGATACGGCCGGGGTCGGTCTTGTATCTGGATGCGTGTTGGCGAATCCACCTTACGGCATCGCGGCAGTCCTCGATTTGGGCCGGGCTTTTGTGCTTGGGTGCGAGGCGGTAGTCGATTGCAAAACAGGAGAAACCGCGACGAGCGAGGCTTTTGGCGTACATGGTGAGTTGGGTTCGAGAACCTGACCGCCAGGCTCCCCCATGAACGACGAGTATGGCAGGAAAAGGGCCTTCGCCTTTCGGCACGTAGGCGTTTAGCTTGAGTTTTTTACCATCTATCTCCTTATAAACGATGTCCCAGTCCCGGTCGAAACGTAATCCACTGGCAGACACCCCAGCATAGAGGACAAGCAGGAGAAAGAATGGGGTGATGCGATTCACGTGCGCGGAGTCTCTGGTTTCATCAAGTTTCAAGCAAACTCTTTGATCGTGCTTGTCCAAGCGGCAAGTAGGAAATCGCGACCACGACGGCCAGATTGAGAGTTAGGCCAAACACTCCGGCGTGGATACCCCAGTTCTTTAGCGTGTCAATCTGGTTTAGTGCAAAAACCAGCGTCAAGCCGCTGACTAGGCCCCAGAATGGAGCGTTAGGCTTCATGCCGCGCCAGTGCATGCCGAGGATGAAGCCGGGGCCAAGCTGCATTAGTATGTCGAACTTCATGTCCATGAGTTTGACCAACGTTGGCTTGTTCTCGAGCGAGTTCAGGTAAATAGCGATCGCGGCTATGATGGTCAGCACAATCCAAGACACTGATTTACCAATTATTGTCAACTTCTCCTCGTTGGCAGCGGGGTTGATTTGCCGATGGTAAATATCCTTCGTCAGCATCGATGAGACAGAAAGCAGCACCGAATCTGCGGTGGACATTAAGGCGGCCAGCACTGCGGCCAATAATACAACGATCAACCAACGGTGGAATAACGATTGATCCATCACAATCCGGCAAACCTCGCTGAAAACTCGATCCGAATCGGTGTCCTTCAGGTTGGCTAGTTCCGGCGACGCCGCAGCGGTGACGCCGACCAACACAGCGATTAAAGAAGCTGTTAGCGGCAGGAATGCCATGGTCGCCACCCCGTTACGGAGTACGCGTTGATTGCGGGCAGCATAAATTCGTTGGATTGCCTGTGGATAGAGCGCGCCGCCGATACCCACAACAACAATGTAGCTGAACCATTGGCGAATCCCCAGCGCATCGGGTGCGGCGACCTTTTCCGGTTTGGCTGATTCCAGTAATTTATAGCTCTTTGCCAGACCGCCGAAATGGTCAAGCACAACGAAAAGTAGAATCGCGAATCCGACCATCAGGATGCCGCCTTGGATCAAGTCGGTCCAAGCCACAGCACGGAAGCCACCTAGCGTCTCGTAAACCAGCATGATTACTGCAAGCAGAATCACCCCGGCGACGAACGCCGTACGTGGTTCGTAGGTGGTCATGCCCTGCAGCAGCAGTCCCATTGCGGTGAGTTGCGCGAGCAGATAATTGCCGATGGCGACTACCATCGTGATCGAGGCGAGCACCGTATACGGGCGGTGGCTGAAACGGTGCTCCAGAAAATCTGCTGGAGTGATGAAGCTCTCTCGCTTGGCCAAGCGATGCAGCCTTGGGGCAAACACAAGGTACACCACGATGATCGCTGTCATAAAATGCACACTCATCAGCCAGGCGTAGCCGATGCGGAACGTCTTGCCGGTGAATGCAAACAGCGTGTTGCCACTGTACTGCGTTGCGTAGAGTGTGAGCACCAAAACAAGAAAACCGACCCCTGAACCGGCAAGGTAAAAATCCTTGAGCGAATTCTCCCTACGGGCGCGCATGCTGCAGTAGCCGATGCCGATCAGGGAAAGGAGATAAATGGCGATAAAGCCAAGTTCTGTTGGGCCAAGCGGTATGTTGCTCACGAGTCGCCCTCCACGTCGTCATCGTCACTTGGCCAAGTGTGAAATGCGGCCCAGGCAGTCAGGCAGGAAATTAGAAACGAAATACCTGTACTGATCGCGACCCAAAGCGGCATCCCGAGCACCAGTGGTGTTTCGCCGTCATCGCCCCAATACCACGGTACCGCAGCAATGAAGAGTAGCACAAAGCCAAGCGCCAGCAGCCGGGGAAGTGGTGATGTTTTAGTGTTGGGATTGGGCATCCGTTCGGCGTCAGATTGTCCCGTCGACTGTTCGGCTTGCAACCCCTTTTGTCCCGGGAATGAAAACGGCTTGCGGTTTGGTGGTGCCAAGGCATCATGTCCGCCCTTCACGGCGTGGGTTTTGCCTCGCCGCAGCGAGTGGGGTCATAGCTCAGTTGGTAGAGCGTCGCGTTCGCAATGCGAAGGTCTGCAGTTCGATTCTGCATGGCTCCACCATAATTTTTCCTAGGGTTTTAAGCCCTAGGATTTTTTTTTGCTTCTGGTATTCTTTTTTGTACCAAATTTTATGGCTAAAAGTGAGTTCAATTATTTAAAGGTAGAGCGTTCTGTACTGAGAAAATTGAAGAAGAATATCTCAGCGAAATTGAAGAATCCACAAAGAAATTCCAAGGTGAAATGGTTGAAAAGGTAGACAACTACCTCAACTATGTTGTTACAGAATGGATGGAAGAAAATAACCTTGCAGTTGAGCGAGGGATTAAATCTGAATTAACAGACGATTTTATGACAGGTTTAAGAAATCTCTTTAAAGAACATTACATTGACGTTCCAGAAGAGAAAGTCGACATTGTAGATGACCTATTTGAAAAGGTTGAAGAACTTGAAGCTAAATTAAACGAAGAAATTGATAAAAATGTTTCTTTGAAGAAAGACCTCGCAGAAGCTACAAAAGAGGGAATCCTGAGTGATGTTTGTGAAGATTTGGCAGATACACAAAAGGAGAAAATTTCTAGTTTAGCAGAAGGTGTAGAATTTGAAAATGAAGAACAATTTAAAGCAAAATTATCAATGTTAAAAGAATCATATTTTCCTCAAAAAGAAGTGGTTAAAAGTGAAGATGAAGTAACTGAAACAACTTCGACTACAGAGGAATTGAGTGAAGAGATTGAAGGTGTTCAAGCAGAATCAAGAGGTGCTCAAATGCAAGCGTATCTT
>ENA-UPTF01001577-UPTF01001577.1-marine-metagenome-genome-assembly--contig:-NODE-1577-length-14173-cov-3.945871_pt1 | contig 14173 bp, 8 predicted proteins | sample MGYA00238166_ERZ767019 | MGnify/ENA primary metagenome ERZ767019 (study PRJEB28930, sample SAMN06266391) | marine metagenome | isolation source: Sea water from 250 m depth | place: Atlantic Ocean | study...
GAGGTCATGATTGAGGATATACCCGAATCAGTTGATCTACAGGCTAGTATCGGAACCGCGATTTCCATCGATATGACAGTACCCGAGGAGTACCGCAGGGACGGCACAGCGGTCGGTTCGATGATGCTGCAGCAGATGCAATGGCTGGATTCTGCTTGGTGGCCCGCCACGGTATTCTTGACAAATGTGCCTGGTTGGATTAATCTGACCACAGCCCCATCGGTCGACTTCGACATCACCAAGACACTGGCATTCCAAGGCTCACCGACTTTGGAGTTCAGGGCCTCGATGGAAGGAGCCTCTCTGTACATCGAGGCTTTTGGTAAGGCAATCAACAAGAAGGGTGATGTCATTCTTTTAGCTGAAGGAATGACCGATTTCATGTCGATAAAGATGACCGAGTCATACGGACTCTCAATCCGTTCGGGAGGACAAGGAGTCGAGAGACTTTACATTCGCATGAGCAACATTCCTGCCACCCCACCAGTCGTCTTGGAGGAGCTCGAGGCACTCGGTGAGAATCTTCAACGAGCGACGATAAATGTCCGTGAGCTGCTTGGACCGTTCTACAGCGTAATCGAAATTGATGATGTTCAAGGTGGTAGGATAATCGTCTCTGCACGCGCTTCCGCGACCATAGAGGACACCGAATTTGACCTCAGAGGTGTCTTGCTCGACGCCCAATTCTCAGGCGGTCTGCCTACTGGGACTACTCTGGGGGTCAACGGAATGGCATCGGATCTGTCTATGCTGAACATGGTTCCTGGTATGGGAGACTCGAACAAGCATCTCATGGTAGTAGAACCATTTTCATCGGCCATTCTAACCATCCTTGCTACCACTCTCGGGGGTGACTGAATGGGCCTGCTCGAGAAAATGAGTAATCAGAATAAGGAGCAGTCTGATGCCGATGCTGAACTGGCGCATGATGTACTAGAGAGGATTGAGGAAAGAGCTAGAAAACATATCTCTCCAACAAGAGTCGTATTCGCATCCATTGCTGTCCTGCTGATGCTAGCTGCCAGTCTATTCGTTATCTCCTGGGTTGTACCTTATGACAGGGTAGCTGTCGATGTAGTATACCGTCAAGGAGGACCTGGTCACGTAGTGCTCGTGGAGTTAGGAAATGATGGAAGCAGGACTATTGAGGATGTAGACCTGACAATACGATTCATCGACTCCGATGGGATTGAAGTCGGAAGACAAGATTTCTCGAGAGACGCTCTGTCAGCTCACTCTTCTGTCTCGGGAGATGAATTGGAACTCCTCATCGATGGAGCGTCTGTTTGGGAGAACTACACGATTGAGATTATCCTGTATTACGACTCCTACGATTCTGAGAGAAGTGAGAGATGGACTCATGATGTCGGCGGGTGGACAATGCAGTTATTCTTCGACAGGTCCTCTTTCCATTTCTTCTAAACAGATGACTCAGCATGGGTTCGTAGAACCCATACGCTCAAATCGCTTCCGCTCGGGCGGAACCCATGCAGAAGCGTACTGTGGTACTCGTATTGGCAGTACTCCTGCTATCCTATTCACCATTGTCGCTGGACTCCTCTTCGGACGGCGAGACAGTGCTGCAATACAACTCAGACAGGATTGAGATCTCTCCTGATCCAGACAGTATTCAAGATCTCGGAGCGCCTGTGATTTACGACGGCTATGAAGACCTCAGAGCCAACCGTGCCGACTCGAGTGTAGGAGTGTACACCGAGGCCGGATTACTGCCAGGTGTAGAGATGAGCCTAGATTTTGCCAAACATCGAACAGACTTAGCAATCGTCATCGTGGATGGACACATTGGACTGTGGGATGCTAGACAGGCGATACTGGAGGCAGCCGATGTGGAAATCAGGTCGACCATCCCTCCCTCTGGATTTCTTATCCAAGCCCAACCTGGGGATTTCTCCTCCATTGTAGGCCTACAGGAAGTCGTAGCATTACATGAGGTGCCATTGGGACTACTAATTCATCCGGACCTTAGAATGATGCCCGGGCAGGCTGAGATACTGGTCGAAGTAATCGGATGGAAGAACACCGATCTTGTTAGACAAAATCAACCAGGTCTGAGTTTCGAGGACTCGTTGTTTGATGCTTCACAATGGCTTTCCGAACCTTGGTTCCCCGAGCAGGGCAGACTGTGGGGCTCTATTCTCATAGAACATATCGATGACATCACTAGACACCCCTCCGTTGCATACATTGCACCTATGCCTGTACTGGTAATGCACAATGATCAGGCTAGGAATCACATGGGCATCAACACCGTCGATACGACATTTATCACCGGCCTCAATGGGAGCGGGCAGAAGATAGCAGTCGGAGATTCGGGACTCGACCACGATCACGGCGACTTTGGCGGCAGAGTTTCCACTCTCACTTCAGTCACACCGGGAGATTCCTCCACAGCTGACCTAAGTGATGGACATGGCACCCATGTAGCATGCACCGTTCTTGGAGATGGCTCCCGCAGTAGTGGGGCATACCAAGGAATCGCACCAGAGGCACAGTTGTACTTCCAAGCGATGGAAGATGACGACACAGGTCAGTTGTACAGTTATGGAATCAACAGCATGCTCAACTCGGCCTACAACGGAGGGGCAAGATTCCACAGCAACAGTTGGGGCTCTGGCTCGGGAGGCGGCGGTTATTCAACTCAATCAGAGGACGCAGACGATAGGACTTCAACTTGGGACCAGTACTGGTCATATCAAGGAATGACAGTACTATTCGCAGCAGGAAATGATCGTGATTCTGGAGTCTCCCCCCCTGGGACAGCGAAGAATGTAATCACCATTGGAGGGCACAAGAACCGATACAGCGGCGCTCCAGATGAGATGTACTACTGGAGCAGCCGTGGCCCGACTGATGATGGCAGAATCAAACCCGACCTAGTAGCCCCGGGAGACTATGTCAGATCTTGCAAGTCCCAGGAGGCTGACAGTGCCCAGGGTTCATGGAGCAATACTTGGTATCTCGAGTACAGCGGTACCTCGATGGCCACTCCTGCAGCAGCAGGAGCCTCAGTACTGGTTCGAGAGTACCTGATGGAGGTGGCAAACAGGCCGGCCCCCCAAGGTTCTCTGATCAAGGGGCTACTGATTCTAGGTGCCCAAGACATGGGTACTCGCGACATACCGAATGGCGACGAGGGATGGGGTAGACTGAATCTTGTCAATTCGCTGATTCCCGATAGCGATGTCGGCATCTTCGTCGATGACAGATCCCGACTGTCCAGCGGCCAGACCAGCGATTATACATTCGATGTTACTAGATCAGGCGAGCCGATGAAGGTAGTACTGACTTGGTCAGATTATCCTGGCTCGACATCATCTTCAACACAGTTGCGCAACGACCTCGACCTCGAAGTAATCTCTCCAAATGGCCAAGTCTCGTACAAGGGTAATGTCTTCGTTAACGGTCGCTCGGTGACCGGTGGGACCAAGGACTCCACCAACAATGTAGAAGTCGTACTAATCGACAACGCTGCGACCGGAACATGGACAGTACGGGTCAGGGACGCTCAGCATGGAGGAGGCAGATCATGGCAACCCTACTCGCTCGCTGTGCGTGGTGTCAATGTCAACGATTTGACCCCGGACCCGACTTTCGTGCAAGATTCGTTCGAGATATCCTCTCCAATCCCTCAAGTTGGTGAGAATATCGACATCTCTGTGGTCGTCAAGAACCAGGGAGCTGGTTCTATCGCTGATCTCTCTGTGATAGCAAGGGTAGATTCTGACCTGCTCGGTATGCACCAAATCAGCATGTCTCCCGGTGAGTCAACAGAGTTGGAGTGGAATTGGACGCCTGACCAGGAGGGAGATGTCGAGTTCACCTTCCACATAGATCCGAGTGGTTTGATTGAGGAGGTTTCAGAATCCAATAATTACCTATCCAGAACTGTAATTGTCAGCGCCCCGGGGGTCAGAGTTTCCACGCTCGAAGAAACCATCACTCTAGCAGACGCTTCTGACAGTTCAACGACATGGCAACTTTCTCTGATGAATACGGCTCTGTTTGAGACCAATGCTACCATCGAGGTTACTGATCCGGTACGGGTTCAGACAGGCCTTTCGTACGATTGGTTCACCTCATTCACCTCGAATACATTCAACCTAGAACCAGCCGAGACCACGGATGTGAGCCTGACAATGATACATCCCGCACCACCTCCGCCCGGCCTCTACATGATGGTGGTCACCGGTACTGACATCGAGAACAATGTGAACTCGGAACTGACTCTGTACTTCGATGTGCCAGTACTTGCGGGAGTGGACATAGTAGTGTCCGGAGGCCAGTTCCTAGTCAGTCCTCTGGAACCGACTCAACTCCAGATTCTAGTTTTCAACGAAGGAAATGGGGCGCAGAGTTACGATGTCGAACTTGTCTCTCCTTCAGGATGGCATCTCGGCCTGGATTCACTCGGCGCTTTCGCTGGCTCTTCCCATGGCTCTACAGGGACTCTAGCGAAGGATGCAGGCAGGGCTATTGACATTACAATCAATCCTCCCGGTGCGATGATTCCTGCTGGCAGTACATTCGATGCAGCATTAATCATTCATTCTCGAGTGAGTTCTGATTCTTGGAGTGAGGATATTTCTCTAGTAGTGATGGACATCGACGAGGTTAGCACCACTCCTTCTTCAGGCGGTGCAGAGCAGGAGATTGCCCCTGATTCTATCCTTGAGATAGATCTCGAGATAACCAACCACGGGAATCGACTGCTTGAGTTACAGCCGTATCTGAGAACCATTCCCGGAGGCTGGACTGTAATCGACGGTCTCGAAACGATCACTGTGCCAACAGGAGACTCAACCTCGATCTCACTCATCTTGGAGGGCAATGGAGCAGCCGTGGGCGGTGAGTTGGAGATTCGCTTCGCAACCCAAGACGGATTCTCATTTGATTGGAACAGGACTCTGAATGTTCTATCAGGAGCCATTCCAGTACTACAATTCCAACAGATAGCACTCCCTGATGGGACCTCTGCCGACCATCCTCTAGGAGTCCCATACCACCCTGTCGGTGGCCTCGGCTTCGACTTGGCATGGAGTATAGAGAATCTAGGTTCCACTACATGGAGGCCAACGACATATCTAGAGGTCCCAAATGAGGATTGGACTTCCTCATGCACCGCGCCCTCTACTCTAGTATCAGGAGCCAGTTCGACAATCTGGTGCACAGTAGTGATTCCTCTCTCGGCCGAGGCTGGATCAGAGCCTGTCATCACTCTAGTTATGGAAGGAGAAGGAGTGGAGGTCAGTTACCCGATTTCACTGCTTGTCGAGCATGTTGACAGAGTCTCGTGGACACTAATCAGCCAAGCCTCTGCCCATGAGGGCTACCCTGCCACTCTGCAGATAGAGTTAGAGAACACAGGGAACTCACAGGTCTCAGATATTCTCCAAGTTACAGGGCCAGACGGATGGAACCCATTAATTCTCGACGGAGTTGTTGTGAATCTGATGCCAGGAGAAGTCAGAACTCTCCAAGTAGGATTCACACCACATACTGGTAGTGACGGCACTCTGGTTGTGAGTATTGTTGATACTCAGGGAATTATCGAAGAATCATCGCTATCTCTGGAAATTGATGTACTTCCAGCTTCTTCTACTCAGGACTCCTCTACTCTGGGGATGCTAATCATTGCCATAGTTGTGGTATCGCTCATCGCAGGAGGAGTTTTCCTGTACTCACGCCGAGATGACTCTTCTAGCCTAATCAGTCCGGACTCACTGAACAAGATTGCAGACTCTTTGGGGCTGACAGAGGAGGAAGAGGAAGAGTCCAGTGGCATCCCTTGCTGGATCTGTAGCGGGGATATCACGATCGGAGAAGCATGGGCCTGCTCTGAGTGCGGAGCGAGATATCACAAGGATGGACAAGTAGCAGGTTGTGACATCATCTCAATGGGTAATTGCCTGCACTGTGACACCTCAACCGACGACCTGATTGAAGCATGAGAGAACCGCGACCCTAGGGGTCGCGTGGCCCGAAGTCCTTAGAGGGGCGATATTCTCGGAGTTCCAATGCGACATACTAGGTCGGCCCCTATTCTAGTGGCGATTCTACTAGTCTCAATAACATCCCCAATGGCGGCTGCAGAGGTATCTGTCGCACTCTCAGCCAATCCCACAGCCCAGGAGGCGACTACTGATGATGAGGCCGAGTACGACATCATAGTGCAAAATGATGGAGACGAGGACATCTCCGTCTCTCTGAGTACACAGCAGGGCAACGACTGCAATGGCTTCACCTCATCTCTCGAGACATTCCAAGTCTCAGTCTCTGAAGGTAGTTCCGAGACAGTCAAACTAACTGTATCAGTCAATGATCAGGCTGATGGTGATTGTGAGACCACTGTAAACGCTCAAGCCACTGGTACCGGCGTCGGCACTCCAGCCAACGACGATGTGACCGTAACCACCACTGCTGGAGACGGCGGTGGCCTGTATTCCGTGAGCCTTTCAACCGACGAGCAACTGAAAAACTACGATGGTGAAACTACTGGCTCAGACAGCGTCACTTGGGATGTAGAAGTGGAGAACAACGGCGAGCAGCAGGCCAATGTGCAACTAGAGATGACTTCAGACAGCGATTGCGAGTCCGACACCCTAGATGCCACCGTCGATCCACAAGTTCTGCAACTCGAGCCAGAGGATACTGAGACTGTCGAGGTCACCGTAGATATCCCCGATGGAAGCTCTACCGAAGCCGGTGAGCATTGCTTCATTCTCAGGGCCACAGTTACCAATGATCCCAATGCTGCTGATCAGGCTGAGGACAATTTGACTCTGACACTGAAGGTTCCTGAGCGCAAGGAATGTGACCCCGACCTACAGTTCACCTCGCATAACCTCGACCCGGGAGATTCGGCAACTAATTCATTTGAGGTGGAGAATATTGGAAATACGGAGTGGACAGTAACAGCCAATTCTCAGGCCCAGAACTCGGATTACGATATATCAGGATGGGTTGATTTCGACAGCCCTCTGAGCAAACTCCTCTCAGAGCCCGGGGGCTCTCAAGACAGCCACACATTCACTTTCAGCGTGACTCCAGATGACTCTGTTGAGTCCGGGACTCAGGTGGGAATCAAGATACAAGGTCGCGCAGGGACTTCAGTAGGCTGCGAGCAGATTCTAACAGTCACCGTGGGTCAAAGCCACGCCGCTTCACTCACTCTAAGCAAGAATAAACTCAACAATGTCGAACCCGGCTCATCCGACACCCTCGCAGTTCAGATTACGAACCAAGGTAATGGCATGGAGACGATGTCTGTGGGAGTGGACGGACTCCCTGCTGGTTGGCAGGTTTCATTCTCTCAGACATCAGTTACAGTGGGTAGTGCCAATTCCGGTAACAACAAGGAGACTGTCACGGCCGAGGTGTTTGTACCCGAGGACGCTAGCGCGGTCGAGGACACCGTCATCACAATTACAGTAGGTAGGGGTGGAGGAAGCGACCCCTACGATAGCAAGGATCTGACAATCTCGGTTGCTGCCAAGCACAGTGTGACTACCTCGATTTTATCTACCCAACAGACCGGGCGCTCTGACCAGACGGTACAATTCCCAATCGAGGTGACTAACTCCGGCAATATCCAAGACACATTCAAGTTGCAAACCTGTGATCCAAATGATCAGACTGGTTGTAACTCGCCTATGTGGGAATCTTCCTTCTCTGATGTACAGGGGAATGCAATCACGCAAATCGTCCTCGATCCTGGTCAGCAAAAGACAGTCTTCCTCGATGTATTGGTAGAGGGTGAGGAAGACGCAGATTCGGCGAGTGTACTCGCTCGAATTGCCATCTATGGCACCAATGTCGCGGATGAGCATACAGTCACGGTTGTGGTATCTAATTACAACTACGCAATGGCTATCTCTCCCCAGAACCCCGGAGAGATACCTGACCAGATTCAGGCTACATTACCTCCTGGAGGTACAATGACTTCCTCGTTCTGGGTCGAGAACACAGGTGACTATCCAGGGGGAGATACTGCAGTCATCACCGTCTCAGGAATGGAGTCCTCTGTAATCAGGACGATGACTGTAGAAGGAGTTGAGATTGACGGAACCTTCTCCATTGGTAATGGTGAGAGGGTTCTACTGGAAGTTCATCTAGAAGTCTCTGAAGGTGTCGCCAATGGCGCCTCAGGAGTTATCGAAGTGGGTGCTTCCTCACAGAAGAATACGGCTCACAGGACCACTGTTGACATCGTAGTCGAAATCAGGACCATTCATGATTTGAGATTCACACTTGAGGGAGAGGACTCGAAGAGCGCCGAGTATCCCGATAAGGCCTACTTCACCCTATTCATCACCAATCACGGAAATGTCCTCGAGGATGTTGAGGTACTTTCCAGCGAGTCACTAAGAGGGTGGACTGTAAATGTGGACTTTGATGAGTTCGAGCTCGCACCAGGTGAAACCAGAGAGGTTCAGGTCAGCGTCACCCCTCCCAGCGATCTCCTCGATGACGATACCTACAGATTCACTGTCACAGTTCAACCAGAGGGACTTCCAGTAGCCGGCGAGCCTGTAGATCTGGAGGTGACCTCAGAAATGCCTACCGGATTCATCGGCCTATCAGAAGATGCGACTCAGAAGCTGGTATACGGGTCAATCGTCCTAGGTTCTATTCTGGTTGTCGTGTTATTCTTCCGTGCTAGGGCGGAGAGTCGCAGAATTGTAGAAGTACTGGAAAATCAGTTCGATGACTGACCAATACCCCGGAGTCCTTTCCGGATAGGCTTATTGCCCCTATTCAGGTGCAATGACCCGTCGGTCCCATAGGGACCGTCGGGTGTAAACTATGACTTCAGTTCCCGAGGCTTATGTCGCAGTCGCAGTAATGACCTTGGTAGGAATTGGATTTCCAGTTGGGAGCTTCATCGCAGCCGAGTTGCTGAGGCCGAGGAAATCACCGAATGACCCAACCAAGATGCGTTCGTGGCTCCTGCCAGGATATGAGACCGACCAGAGCCTCTACATCCGTAGGGACTCGACCTACGAATGCGGTGCTGAGCCATTAGGAGAGGCCCACATTAACTTCCATTTCCAGTATTACTGGTACGCCATTATCTTCCTAGTCTTCGATATAGCTTTCATGTTCCTAGCCTTTGGTGGAGTGATAGCCATCCAAGAGGGAATGGCTGACAGTGAGATGATTGGCGCCCTAGCCACCCTAACTGTGTTCACCGTCCTGATGGGCCTAGGAGTCTGGCACGTATTCCGAAAGCGAGGGAGAATATACATCTGAGGTGAACTATGACAGAAGATGGACAGAACTACTCGGTTTTCAACAGCAGGATGCTTGTGGATGTAGTTGGTGATGTCACCGATGAGGCCCTGAAGGCTAGCCGGATGAAAGATGTGATCGGTGTTCTAGCCGGGAGGGTGTTCAACTGGGGCCAGAGAAAGTCTCTGTTCCCCTTGCATCTGGGAATCAAATGTTGCGCTCTAGAGATGGCAGCAGCTGGAGCAAGCAGGTTCGATGCAGAACGCTTCGGAGTATTCTTCAGATCCAGCCCTAGGCAGTGCGATGTCCTTCTGGTAAACGGTCCGATTAGCAAGAAGTTTGCCGATCCAATAGTCAGACTATGGGAACAGATGCCAGAGCCCAAGTGGTGTATCGCTATGGGAGAGTGCGCTATCTCTGGCGGACCATACTTCCAATCATACAATGTCCTCGAGGGAGTTGATACCGTGATTCCGGTGGATGTCTATATTCCCGGATGCCCGCCTAGACCGGAAGCACTGATTGATGGATTTGACAAACTCCGACAGAAGATTATCCGGATTGGTGTCGATGTAGATGATGTGAGGCCGGAGAGTGATGCTCCTGTAATCATCGGAGACGAGTGAGGTGATTCGATGGGAAAGATAATCTCTGAATCGGTCCAAAAGGAAGCTGCAGAAGTAATCGTCAACTCAATCTCATCTCTGGAAGGAGTTGAGGCTGAAGTCGTAGAGCGATCTAGCGGAACTAATCCTAGAAATGTGATAGTTGCTAACCCGTCTCCAGACAGTTGGAGGGCCCTCGCCGAGATGCTGTACTCCGATCATGCCATCGATTACTGCTCGATGATTACTGGGATTCACTGGCCGGAGAGAGATGATGATCGCAAGTGGGAGGTAGTCTACCATCTGCTTAGGACAGGCGTCAGGGACCCACCATCAGAGGACGGTGTGGTTCAGCCAATCATAGTCAACCCCTCTACTGTAAGGGGCTTTGGAACTCCAGTAGAGATTGAAGTCCATGTCCATCTTCCAGATTCCAGAACACCTTCGATTGACTCGGTCCAAGATATCTGGGTAGGAGCAGACTGGAACGAGAAGGAGACTTGGGACCTAGTGGGCATAGACTTCGATGGCCATAAGGGCATGAGACGAGTATTGCTGCCTCACGAGACTCCTAGGGGATATCACCCTCTGCAGAAGCAGCACAATCTGAGGTACCATGGATTCGAAGAGATGTACGACGACTCCCAAGGCTTCATGCGCAAGCCCGATGATGTTGGCAAAATCAAGTGAGGTGAACAGATGGCAGAGATGTGGATTTCCATGGGCCCTCAGCACCCAATGACCCATGGTCTTTGGACCCTGAAGGTGAAAGTAGACGGAGAGACCGTCGTCGACACCGAGCCCGATTTAGGATACATCCACCGCGGGGTCGAGAAGATATGCGAGTCTCGTGACTTCACTCAGATTACGACTTACTGTGACAGGCTCTGCTACGCCAGTGCTAACACTTGGTCACATGCATACATCTACGCAGCCGAGGACTTGCTCGAGGTTGAGGTCCCAGAGAGGGCTGAGTATATCCGACTCATCGCCGTTGAGATTCAGCGTATCGCCAGCCACCTGATGTGGCTGGGAGCGTATGGTCCAGACATTGGAAATCTATCGATTATGGTCTGGTGCCTCAGGGAGCGCGAGATGATGATGGATCTGCTGCAAGAGCTGGGTGGCTCCAGAATGCACTACAACTTCCCTAGAGTCGGCGGCGTCAAGCGCGACCTGCCCTATGGCTTCGCTCAGAGAGCACGAGCAAAACTCAAACTATTCCTCAACAGGATTCAGGAGTACGAGGCACTGTATGACGAGAGCACTATCTTCCTTGTACGAAGCCAAGGAGTTGGTTATGCCAAGCCAGAGGAGATGGTCAACCACGGAGTCTCAGGACCCAACCTGAGGGCAGGGGGAGTGAACTACGATATCCGCTGGGCTCATCCCTACTCGGTCTACAGCGAACTCGATTGGGCACCTCCAGTCGAACGCTCTTCAATCAAGGGAGCAGACTGCTACGATCGCTACAGAGTTAGAGTAGAAGAGATGAGAGTCAGCGCTTCAATGGCACTTCAAGCACTCGATAAGATTCCCGGCGGAGCTGATACACACTACGAGCCAGAGGATCCGATGATTCTCGCAAAGGCCCCGAGCCGCGCTCCAGAAGGAACCAGCGGAGCACATCACTTCGAGGACAGTAGGGGAGAGTCGATGTTCTACATCGCTGGTGGCGGAGAAGGAAGGGGCAAGCAGCCTTACAGAGTCTCAATCCGCTCTCCGATATTCATCACAATCCCATTCGCAGCCAAGTGCATGATTGGCTACAAGGTAGCAGATATCCCAGCGATTATGGGATCATTCGATCCTTGCATCGGAGAGACTGACAGGTGAGAATATGGCGAGCAGTGACTGGTTAGACATAGTCGGATGGACCGAATCCATGACCAGTTGGTCGATGGACAATGTACACGACCTGATGCCCTCTGAGGACATCGATTTGCAGGTCACTGTCCCCAGCACATGGGCCTGGCCCGATCCATTCACCATCGGACCAATCTTCAATTTGCAAGATGGGTTTGCAAGCATACAACCAGCACTTGAGGCATTCATGCATGCGATGATTATGTCTACAGTAGTATTTGGGATGATGATGACCACGATGCTGGCCATCCCCTATATCGAGAGGAAGTTCATTGGACGTCTGATGGACAGATTGGGTGCTACGACCACTCTGAGAAGCCTTTGGGTCGGGGAGAGCGGCGTTACTGGTGGAGAATGGTGGAACAAACTTCCCTTCGGAGTAGGAGGGCCAATCGGTTGGGTCATTGGAGCCCTAAACAAGACATGGGGAAACTCGCATGAGTTGGAGACGATATCGAGAGTGAACAACAGGAGTTACCACGGCTACTGGTTCCTTCTTCCCGGTTTCTTCCAAGCTTTCGCTGATTTCTTCAAATTCGCAACCAAGGAACACATCGTTCCAAGAGATGCCGACAAGGTCGTCTTCGAGGTTGCTCCGGTCATCATCCTCTCAACCACTATCATGGTATTCGCATTTGTGCCCTTCGGCCCACACATCTACGCAGCCAATCCAGACCTTTCTCTTCTTTTCATGATGGCAATCTTCGGAGTCGCCCCTCTAGGGGTATTCTTCGCCGGCTGGGCCTCCAACAACAAGTACACCCTCATCGGAGGAATGCGCTCCGCAGCCCAACTTACTGCCTACGAGATTCCTCTGTTGATTACAGTACTCGGGGTCGCTGTTCTCAGCGGTTCATTCAATATCATCGAAATCGTCGACTTCCAGATAGGGAGAGAAGAGGGTAACGTCTGGAATATCTTCATGATGCCGCTGGGCGCTCTGCTCTTCCTCATCACGATGATTGCTGAGGTCGAGAGGATCCCCTTCGATATGCCCGAGGCCGAGGCCGAACTCGTCGAGGGATGGTGGACAGAGTACGGAGGAATCCGCTGGGGACTGATGTTCGCAGCTGAGTACATGCGCTCCTACGCAGCCTGCATCCTATTCGCCCTGTTCTTCTTAGGTGGCTGGGAGGCCCCCTTCCAACACACCATGGCCGACCTGCCTTGGGTAGGGGGCATGGTGGAGTTCGCCCTCTCGTTGATTCCGGGAGTCGGCTGGATTCTGCTGAAGGCATGGGGCCTATTCGCTGTCTTTGTATGGATTCGCGCATCTCTTCACCGAGTTAGGACAGATCAGATTCTCGAGTTTGGTTGGAGATACCTCCTACCGCTTTCACTGCTCCACCTAGTGCTTGCAATAGCAATCAGATTGCTATTCTGGGATGGTGGTCCTTGGAATATCATGCTTCCAATCGCAATCACAGCCATATCCGGAGGTATCTTCGTTATTCTTGCAATTGATGAGGATAAGGATGCGCTGGAAATCCAGCGCAGGCCATACAGCACTCAGGCAGTGGTCAAGGCATCTCCAGGGAGTCACAGAGATTAGGGGTTGATTTGATGAGTTACAGGGCGAATACTGGGCATCCACACGCGACTCCCAACTTCAGGAACCTAGTCATCCGCCCAATGTGGATGACTCTGAAAACAGCCCTCAGAACAGTCCCATTCCTAGGCAGGCTTGCCTTCCTCAGGAATGACTACCACGGTAAGTCTGCTTCAATGGTAGACCCAGCTACAAGAGAGAGAGTGGGTGTAGACCACCCCACACTATGGCAGAAGTTCTCTGCCGACAGAGAGACGAGCGAAGTCATGCCGTTCCTAGAGCGACCTGTTACTGTGATGTACCCTTATGAGAGGCTTGAGGACCTTGAACCATGGCTGTTCGTTCCGGGTAACTACAATGGCCGCATTGGAATCATTTGGGAGACTTGCACAGCGTGCAAGGCTTGTATCAGGGCTTGCCCTAACGACTGTCTTCACATGACTTCAGAGGTCAGGGTGAATGTCCTCGATACTGCCGAGGACGGCGATGACTGGCATGGCTACGGAAGCGAGCTCGAGGAAGGCGGCTTCGCTGCGAGGAAGAAGGACGAGTTTGAGGACATTGCAGAGGGATTCGATTTAGTGAATTCCCATGCTGATGCCCCTCAGCAGTACGACTTCGGCGAGATAATCGGGTTGTCCGGAGATAAGGCGACTATTCGCTGGTCTGACGGCACTGGAGTGGAGACAATCGACTCCACCTCACTTACACCTGCAGAGCAGGATATCGTATCCGGGCAGATTGACATCGGCAGGTGCATGTTCTGCGGCCTCTGTGCAGAAGCCTGCCCATTCGAGTCCTTCTTCATGACCAATGAGTATGACGGTATGTCCGGATTCACTAGAGAGGACTTGTGGTTCGATGCTAGCAGAACCAGAGTACTTCCCGCAGTTCATCAAGAGAG
>ENA-UPTF01001578-UPTF01001578.1-marine-metagenome-genome-assembly--contig:-NODE-1578-length-14172-cov-8.560553_pt1 | contig 14172 bp, 16 predicted proteins | sample MGYA00238166_ERZ767019 | MGnify/ENA primary metagenome ERZ767019 (study PRJEB28930, sample SAMN06266391) | marine metagenome | isolation source: Sea water from 250 m depth | place: Atlantic Ocean...
TGTTTTGTGAAATTTGTTTCTAGTAATGGACTTTTAATTCCATTCTTATGTAACGCATCAATTCCAGGTCTATAATCACCAAGATCATCTACATGAGTACCATCAACAATTACATCAATCCCTAATTGTTTTGATGTTGCAAGTAGTTTCTCTGATAATTCATCACGGCAATAAAAACATCGATTATTATCATTTCGTACAAAATCTTCATTCTGTAATTCATCATAACTAATCAGAACATGTCTAATTCCAATTTCTTGTGTGATTTTTTTTGCAGAATCCAATTCATCTTGTGCTAATGTCTGATAATCAGCAGTCACGGCAATTGCATTTCTTCCAATTTTTTCAAATGCAGCATATGCAACTAATGCACTGTCAACACCACCAGATAATGATATTAGGACACTTTTTTTGTCACTAAACCATTCAAGTAAATCTTGATATTTTTTCATTTCCTTGTTTGGTTGATTTTTTCTCTAAGTAATTCTTCAGTTTGATTAAATGACATATTCAATGAATTTGATATAGATTTTATATCTTCAAATTCTATTTTAAAATGGGAATCTCCCTTAACTATTTTATAATGAACAGCAAATTTGTGCCCATCTATTTCCACTGTATCTTGTTCAATTGATCTAGGTACAACATATCTTTCTGAATTTCGAATTCTGACACCAAGAGTTTTGGTTTCAGCTACTAGTAATTCCAAAATAGCATTCATTGATTCTGAATCACAGATTACAGATATCAATTGAGTTGGTCTACCTTTTTTTGTAATACCTGAAGTTATTGTTACATCTTTTGCGCCATTTGACATGATTTTCTCAATCATATTTCCTAAAACTTCACCAGATACATCGTCTACATTGGTCTCTAAGATTTGAACTGTGTCTTTGACTAGATTGATCTTGGTTTTTCCATTTACAATCTTTAAAACATTAGCAAATTCTCCAAAATCTTTTGAACCTGCCCCATATCCTACAGAATCTATCTTGATTGGTGGGTAAAACTCAGAACATGTTTTTGTCAAATTAACTAAAATGCTTGCTCCAGTAGGTGTTGTTAATTCATCTGTAATAGTTCCACCCTGAATAATTATTCCAGAATTTTTAAAAATTTCTAAAATTGCATATGCAGGATTTGATGTCTTTCCATGTGAAAATGTTACACTACCACCACCAATTGCAACAGGTGAACAAATTATTTGATCGTTAAACAAATTCAAATCATCTAAGGCAATTGCTGTACCAAGAATATCTATTACTGTATCAATACTTGCTGTCTCATGGAAATGAACCGATGATTCTGGTTCTCCATGTACTTTGGATTCTACAGAAATGAGAGTGTTAATTGAGTTTGTTACAAAATCTAAACCAGGTTTAGATAATCCAATTTTTTTTGATGCCTCTATAATACAATTCTTCACATCTGTACCCTTTCTTTCATGAACATTCTCATCAATTTCCAAAATTAACTGGGTTGCAACTTTTCCATTTTTTTGTACAGATACAAAATCAATGTTTGTAATCTTGGAATCATCTAATAATGATTCTGCAGTGTGAACGCCCTCAATAATTCTTGATTTATTTGCTCCAAGACTTACTAATGATGATAATATCATATCTCCTGAAATTCCTGCAATTTGTGCATCAATAATTAGAACCATGAATTATGGATAGTGAAAATACATAAAAATCTGTTTAAAATTCAAAATAAGATTTAATTAATCAGAATCTTGAGCGCATATATGATTACTATTATAGGTGCAGGTAAAGTAGGTGGAGATGCAGCGTTATTTTCTGCATTAAAACAGTTAGATGATCAGATTCTTCTGTTAGACATTGCAGAAGGACTTCCACAAGGTGAGGCAATGGATATCAACCATATGTTGTCTGAGCAAGGCATTGATGTTGAAATTAAAGGTTCAAATAATTATGAAGACATGAGAGGTTCTAACATTGTAGTTGTTGTTGCAGGTGCTGGACGAAAGCCTGGAATGACAAGAATGGATTTACTGAAAATTAATGCAGGAGTTGTAAAAGATGTAGTTGGAAATATCAAAAAATACGCTGATGACTCACTTATCATTCCTGTAACTAATCCATTAGATCCAATGGCATACATTACTTTGAAAACTTCTGGTTTTGAAAGAAATAGAGTTTTTGGAATGGGTGGAATGTTAGACTTGTCAAGATTCAAACAATTTATCCACGAAGCAACTAACTCTTCACGAAACAAAATAGATGCATTAGTAATTGGAGAACATGGAGAAAACATGCTTCCATTAACTAGACTAGCAAAAATAGATGGAAAGCCTTTACCAGATATACTTTCTCAAGAAGAACTGGATAATATATTTACATCAACAAAAAATGTTGCAGCTGAAGTAATCAAACTAAAGGGTGCAACAGTTCATGCACCTGGAAATGCAATTTCTGCAATGATTGATAACGTTGTTAATGATAAAAAACAAGTAATGCCTGTTTCGGCATATCTAGATGGAGAGTATGGTTATTCTGATGTTTCAATTGGAGTACCTACAGTACTTGGTAAACAAGGAATAGAAAAAATTATTGAGCTTGAATTAAATGATAATGAGAAAGATTGGTTTGAAAAGGGTGTAAAAAGCGTTAAAGACGCAATTTCAGGCGTAAACGTATAAACAGTTTTTTAAATTCAGTACACATTAAGAAAAGAATTGGATATTTCAGATGTATTAAATTCATTAGATCAGGGTAAAATTTCAGTTAGTAAAGCTAAGAAACTCTTAGAATTATATTCAATTGAAGAAGTGGAAAATTTTGCAAAAATTGACATTAACCGAAAAATGAGAAAAGGTATACCGGAGGTAATTTTTGCAGAGAGAAAACAATTGGTGGAAACAAAAAAAATAATATCAAAAGTGTTAAAAAAATCAAATAGTATTTTAGTCTCAAGAATTCAGAAAAAAGATTACTCTAAGATAATAGATTTTTCTAAAAAAAATAATTTCAAAATTAAGAAAGGCAAAAATACAACAACAGTTTTGATCTTTAAAAAAACTATCAAGAAATCTGGAGCAAAAATTGGAATTATAACTGCTGGAACATCAGATATTGGAATTGCAGAAGAAGCTAAACTTATGTGTGAATCGATGAATTGCGAATGTATAACAAGCTATGATATTGGAATTGCAGGGTTACATAGAACATTTCCTATCTTGAAAGAGTTTGTTAAAGCAGATGTAGATGTTATTATTGTAGCAGCTGGAATGGAAGGTGCATTAGCTTCAGTTGTATCATCTATGGTAAATGTTCCAGTAATTGGTGTGCCAACATCTGTTGGTTATGGATACGGTGAAAAGGGAATAGCAGCATTGGCGTCAATGCTTCAAAGTTGTTCACTAGGTCTTTCAGTTGTTAACATTGACAATGGAATTGGTGCAGGTGCAGTAGCTGCTAAAATAGCCAATCAAAACTCAAAAAAATAATTGTTGACTAAACAAACCGTAGTTTTCTCGTAAATCATATATACATACTAAAAGGTGAATGATAATATTGAATGGAAAAAGAATTGTTCTAACAGCTGATCGAAGTTTAATGACAAATTATAGGGGAAATTTTCTTTATGGTTTTATTGCATGTGGCCCATATGAGGTTCTGCCAGAATGGGTTTTTGATAAAGTTTTTTGTCCACCAGTAGAAACTGATCCTATTACTGGTGAAGCTAAAGTCGCTCAAGTTGGTTTAAGACGGGTAGAAGCTGCATTACATCAAGGATACAACAAAGATGAAATATTTGTTGCAAATCCAGACTACTTATCAAAATCAATAGGTCCAGATACCAAAGTTGTTGGAATTAATGTAATGGATCCACTTGGAATGGCTCCAGTTACAACCACAATGGCTCCAGAAAAATTATCCTATGTTGCAATGAAATTCAAAAAAATGTGCGCTGACATTATTCAGTTAAAGAAAAAATATGATTTCAAAGTTGCAGTTGGTGGAAATGGAGCATGGGAATTAGCAAAATCTGATAGAATGAAAGTGCATGGAATAGATACAGTTGTTGTAGGTGAAGCTGATGAACTTGCATTAGATTTGTTCAATGAATTGGAAACAGGTGAGGCACCAGAAATGATGCATTGTTTTGTAAAAAATATTCAGAATATTCCAGAAATTACTGGTCCTACAGTAAACTCTTTGATTGAAGCAATGAGAGGTTGTGGACGAGGATGTGACTTTTGTGATGTCAACAAACGCTCTAAAAAAGACCTACCAGTTGATAGACTTCAAAGAGAAGCAAAAATGAATCTTGATTATGGATTCGACTCTGTTTGGTTGCATTCAGATGAGATGTTACTTTATGGATGTGATAATAGAGACTTTCAACCAAATTATGATGCAATCACTGAACTTTGGAAAGCATTGAAAGGTCTTGGTGCAAACTTTATTGGAACTACTCACATGACATTCTCTGCAATAGCTGCAGACCCAAAACTGTTACACGACATATCAGAAATTAATGGAATGCATAATAATGGAAGATGGTTATCAACTAACTTAGGAATTGAAACAGTAGCTCCAAGCATGGTAAAAAAACATCTGGGAGTGAAAACAAAGCCATTTTCAACTGATGAATGGGGCTGGGTTGTAAGAGAAGGTGCAAAAATAATGAATGAAAATCATTGGTTCCCAGCGGCCACAATAATAATTGGATGGCCTGATGAAACACCTGATGAAACTCAATATACAATTGATATGATGGGTGACTTTAGAGCCACTAACTTTAGAGGTCTAGTAGCTCCACTACTTTACCAAGATTTCAGTGAAAAGAATTCTATGCACTTTGGAAACTTGAATGAAGCGCAATTTACATTATTTTGGAAATGTTGGGAAAACAACCTACGTGTGATTAATGATATAATTCCAATAATTCTAAGAAACAAGACGTATGGTCCTCCAATGAAGATTTTCATGTATGGAATTCTCAAGGCAGGGACATGGGCAATTATGAGATATCTAAGGGGTCTCTGTAAGGATTTGTTTAATGGTAGATTACCTGAAGATATTGTAGAAAAATATGCAAGAAGCAGATCTGTTGCTGCGCCAAACTATACAAAATAAAAAAATTAGATCTGGTCTATTGCTTTATCTGCAATTGTATTTCTTTTTGGAGTTATGGAAATAAAATATTGTTTGTCAGCACGTTCAACTGCTTCCACTTTTTTTATGCTTCTTGACGTAACATCAAACTCATGTATTCCATTTTCTAATTCACCTTTTGTATATAACATTAGATATGTATCACCACCAGTTGGGCTTAGTGGGATAAAAGAGCAGATATATCCTTTGTACGAATTTATTGGCATTGTATTTTTCATTGGTGGTGCCACGGATGCAAGATACATGAACATTTCCTCGACAGTATCAAATTCTTCATACTCAACATTCATGATCGTAATGATATGATAGAATATAAGAACTTAGAGATTATCTTAGTCTCTTTTTGAGTGCAATTATCACAATTGCTGGTGCTACAAAGTACATTCCAATGTTTAGCATTATGATTCCAATACCATAACCTAACATTTCTTGTTCTGTGTCAATGTCAACATAGTTGAGTATGGTTAGTGATGTAAGTAATGGTGTTAATCCAATCTTTACTGCTTCTTTGAATACTGGATTCTCTCTTTCATAGTCTGCTACTGTTGGGCTGAATGTATAGTAGAATGTGTTAAATGCTGTCATGAATGATGTACCAGATTGTGTTTGTAGTACAGTGTTGTCACGAATTTCTCTCAAGAACTGTACCTGTGGTGCCATCTCGCTACCATATGCTGCAGTTGCAATTAGACAACCACCGCCTTTTTCTTGTTCTGCAACAACACACTTACCATCTTCAAGAACTGTTCCTTCTCCACACATTGGTTGTGGTTCTGGTTCTGGTTCTGGTTCAGGTTCTACTACTGGTATTGGCTCTGGTACTGGCTCTGGTACTGGCTCTGGTACTGGCTCTGGTACTGGCTCTGGTACTGGCTCTGGTGCTGGCTCTGGTGCTGGTACAGAACCTCCACTACCTCCACTATAAGTGAAAATTGACTGTGCTTCATTTTTGTTATAAATTGCTGTTACAGTATATTCTCCAGCTGTGCTCATTTGACCACCAGGAGTTACGCTTGTTGAAAAATCTCCATCTCTATCAACATCTACTTGTGCAATTGCAACAAGTGAACCATCTTCTTTTTGTACTTTAATAATTACTGGCATTGGAAATTCAGATATTATCGATTCTTTTACATGTCCTGAAATTCCTATTAGACCAGTTTCACCATATGCTGGAAAATCAGTTGCTACTGAAATAGGTGGCACGTTACTCTGAGCACTCACTGCACCAGTAAGCCCATACGACATAATTGATAAACTAAGTAGTAGAATGGCAAATGTAATACTAATTCGCATTTATGATAATGAAATACTGCGACTATTTATCCTAGAGTGATAAAAAAATTGACAAAACTAGGACAAATTTTATTATTTTTTGTCAATTTTAAATGAAAATACTAGTCAAATACATTACAACTAGTCCTAATCCAATACCAGAGATTATTGATGTACTAGAAATAGTGTTTTCACTCTCTTCTCGTATATACTGAATAATTGACACAACTACTTGAAAAATCGCACCTGCACCTATTGATAAAAATATCACGGTTGTAAAAGGCGAATAAGAAAATCCTCCTATCCATGTTCCAAAAATTGCCGGAGTTCCTGCAACAAGTCCTAGGCAGATTAATCGCAAAACCATGGCTTTTGTTCTTGCCATAGGGGCAGCAATTGCAAACCCTTCTGTGGTATTATGAATGGCAAATCCTACTATTAAGAAAGTACTCAATGCAACCTGCCCAAGTGCTATAGCAGCACCTACAGCCAAACCTTCACCAAAATTATGAAATCCTATTCCTACAGCAATCATTAAAGAAATTGCTAGAGGTTTTGAAATTTTGGAAAATTGTGATTTTTTGATTAAACTGTTTCCTATAGCAAATAGAATCAAAAATGATAATATGGTTACAGTTACAATTAGTAATTGACCATTAAAAATGTCTGATAGATGACTTTGAGAAATCTCTGATGCTTCTTCAATTGCATCAAAGGCTAAAAAGAGAAGTAGGCCAACTGTAAAAGCCAAGAAAAATCGATATTTACTACTTCCAAGTTTTTGGATAAATGAAAACCACAAAAGCCCAATCATTATTGGAACAATGCCAATTAGAAATCCAATTAATCCTAGAAAACCAATAAGTTCTGTATTTGCTTCTAGTCTAAGTGATGCCGCATCAACAGATTTTTCAAATCGTGTTCCATCATCAGTTGTTAGACCAATATTATATGGCTGACCTTCATTCCAATCATAAGGAATTCTAACTAACGCTGTTTCAAATTTTGTTAGATGGTTATCAGGTTCTATTGCTGCAGGTTGTATTCTATCATTAACATCAGCTACTGTGATATTGACATCAAGAGGTCCAGTGTTTCTAACTATTACTTGTATCTCGCCATCAATAAAATCAATTTGTTCTATATGAATATCAGGTAAGACTAAACCAAATTCAAGAAAATTGATGGCTGGGCCCATTAAAAAAGCAATTACAATTGCTAAAAGTATCAATGGACCAATAGCACTTAGTGCAATTTTATAATTTGAAAACTCTGTCATGATTAAGTTTCATCACTATAATTTTTTTCAGAATCTTTTACTAAGAAAGACCCCACCCAACCTTTTTCAGAAAATTCTGTGTTATGTGCATGAAACATGTAAAGGCCAGGATATTTGTACTCAAATTCAAGAATTTCTCTTTCACCTTGTGACATTGTTAACATATCATTGAATCCTGCGGGAACTGTATCAGTTCCAGCAGGATAGTGGTGGAAAAGAGTTCCATGCAAATGGAAATTATTTACCGGATCGAATTCTAAAATATTAACTACATATGCACGGATTAATTCATTTGTTGAAATTTCAACTGGATGATGTTGATAATAAAATGGAACTGTATTAGCACCATAAAAGTTGTTTTCACCATCAAAGTCTGTGTCTAATCCATTTAGAATAAAAACTAGTTCGTCTGCTGAGGCTCTTCCTTCCTTTGGATCTACTATGTATGCACCATAAAGTCCATGAGCAATATGTTCTTCAACAGGATGAACATGGCAATGATACAAGTGTAATCCTACAGGCTCAGCAAAAAATTCATAGATAAATTTTCCACCTGGTCCTACATTTTCAAAAACACCATCCATTTCGGCTTTATGGATTCCATGAAAATGCATAGTATGAGATTTTGAACCTTCATTTGAGAAATGAACTCGTACAAGGTCACCTTCTGTTGCACGAATTGTTGGACCTGGTACAGTGCCATTAAAAGTCCAGACATTATAAAATACACCTGGTGAAACTTCCATAACCTGATCATCTCGTGCAGTAATTGTAAATTCTCGAAGTATAGTACCATCTTCTAATTCAGAAACAGTTCCATAATCAAAGTCTCGTAAATAAGATTCTGGATCAAACTCTAGTAATTCTCCTGTATATCCAATTGGATCAATTACATCGCCTGTAGTTTGTATTGCAAGTCCAGTGTGTGTCAGAAATGTCTTTGGTTCTACTGCTGCATCACTTACTGCTGGAATAACAAAATACAGTGTTGAGATTGATGCTACTATTACCAATATCATAAGCATTTTTTTAGATTGATTATTTTTCTTCAATGAAACTCCACTATTTGGATGATATTTAAAATTTAGCCTAGGCTAAGTTTTTTAGCCCTGACTAAATTTACTGATTCCAGTAAAAACAAAAATTGTAATTAAACAAATTTAACTCTGAGTTCTACGAACAATGTATGGCAAATAAACCAAAGTTTCTGGTTATTGTGGGAATAATGATTGGAATTGGGGCCGCACTATTATTTTATGGATCTCAATCAATTACTGCAGATATCGTAATTATTGAAGGACAAATAGATGAAACTAATACAGTTCGAATTGATGTCATTTTAGATCCAAAAATAAATACCGAGGGAGTATTTGCTGTACAAACATTAGAGGAAAATCAACAGAGTATTTTAGCAGTAATTTTTGACCCTTCTGGAACACAAATAATTGAAAGCACAATCAACCAAAGCTCTTTTGAAGAAATTTTTGATATATCGGAAGTTGGTACGTACACATTAGTAATTGGAACAGACAGTGATGAAGTGATTAGTGTTGTAGGAGGAATAGGTCATGTTCCTGATAGTTCGTCATATTCTATTTCAACCGCAGGATTTTTCATTTTACTTTCAGGTATGATAGGTGTAGTAGTTTTAGGAATACTTCTTGTCAGAGAAAGAAAGCTGAAATCTAGTTAAGAAAACTATCCATTTTGGCAAGACCGTCTTCAACATTTTTGTAATTATGACCAGATTCCATTATTTCAGAAAGTTTTTCAGAATCAACAGAGTATTGAATATCATCTAAACTTCCATTTTTAGTGACAAATTTGTTCTGTATGAGATATGATAGTTTTTCCTGAAGATCCTCTGGCATAATACCAAATTTTTCCGATAGAAATGTACAGTGTTTTGGACCATTTTCCATCTCAGCTAAGATTTCAGATATCTCTGGATCAAATAGATTATCAATAATTTTTTTTGTATCCAAATCTGGTTTTTCCATAAAACTATGTCAAATTTTTGATTTATAATACTATTCTAAAATTATTCTTGAGATTACGCATAATTTTCAGCATGGTTTTTAATGGGGTAACTAAGAATCTTGCTTACTTGAGCACACAATATGAGAATCTTGTTAGAATATTGGGAAATGATATTCCCGGTGAAAGAAAGATCCTAGTTGGGCTAACTCAGATTCGTGGAATTGGAATAATGTTTGCAAATTCAATAGTTAATCATTTAAAAATAGATCCTGATTCGAAGATTGGATACCTTAATTCTGAACAAATTGCTAACATTGAAAAAGTAATAGAGGATCCCCAATCATCAAATTTTCCAACATGGTTTATGAATCGTCAAAAAGATGCTGAAACTGGAAAAGACTTGCATCTAATTACATCAGATATTGCATTTAATGTTAGAAATGATATAGAAAGAGAGAAAGGTGTTTTCAGTTGGAGAGGTTACAGACATATGTTTGGATTGAAAGTTCGTGGTCAAAGAACTAGATGTACTGGACGTAAGGGAGGTGCAGTTGGAGTTGCTAAAGGTGGAAGAGTTTTACCAGCTAGAGGAGGAGCAGGAGCCCCACCAGCGGAAGGAGCTGCACCAGCGGAAGGAGCTGCACCAGCGGAAGGAGCTGCTGCACCAGCTGCAGAAAAGAAGGAAGCGCCAGCCGCAGAAAAGAAAGAATAGGTGATAATAATGGGAGATACTAAAAATTTTAGAAGAGTTTGGAAAAAACCAAAACGACCACTTAATTTTGATCTAAAGATGGAAGAATTAAAAATACTAGGAACTTTTGGATTAAAAACAAAGCGGGAATTATGGAAAGCCAGAACTGAATTATCACGTGTAAGAAACCAAGCTAGATCTCTTTTGGCTTTAAGGCAAGAGATAAGAGAAAAAGAAGAACCAATTCTACTAAACTCATTATATAAAGTAGGCTATGTACAATCTGATGCAACATTAGATGATGTTTTAAATCTTGAAATAGATGATTTGTTTTCTCGTAGACTTCAAACTGTTGTTCAGAAAAAATTCTATTTTAAAACACCATATCAGGCTAGGCAAGCAGTTTCACATGGACATGTATTAATCGGAGATAGAATTGTGAATATTCCATCCTATGTTGTAAGTGTTGACGAAGAACCAAATGTTAAACTTACTTCAGAATCTGTTTTTAACGAAATTCTATCAAAACCAGAATCTGACTTGGGTAGTCCTGAAACTGAAAATATAGAAATTCCTACTGAAGCACCTGCTGAAGAAGTAAAAGCTGAAGCACCTGCTGAAGAAGTAAAAGCTGAAGCACCTGCTGAAGAAGTAAAAGCTGAAGCACCTGCTGAAGAAAAAGTTACTCCTGAAAAGTCATCTAATTAGATTTCATCTCAGAAATTCTTTGATATTCTTTTTCAATTAATTCTAATAGTTTCTCTGAAGTCATTCTAGTTTTTAATAGAGATGCAATCATGCATCCTCCAGCACCAGCACCCTCTTTGACAAATCCTTCAGAATACGATTTTAACCCAGGAAACTTTGATTGGCTTAACAGAGGATTAACTGATAAGACTGGAATATTATCTATCTGTTTGACAGTTTCTAAAAATTTGGCATTTACATCATCAATAATATATGAAGTGCATCCAACTGCAATATTCTGTTTATTGTATCCAATCCTTTTTGCAAATGCAAGAACTGCAGTCATTTGTGTACCACCAGCTAAAATAACACGTGTAATTTTTGATGATTCAGATAAGATTCCAGCAACAACAGCAATCATTGGATCCCCTAGCTCAGAAATGACATTAATTGGATCATCTGATTTTAGGCGTTTTAGAGCATTATCTACAGTTTGATTTTTAATTTCAATTGGATTATTTGGCATACTTGAACTGACACTGGTGTTAATTCCAAATCCCTTTAGTACTGCCAAGGCTGTAGTAGTACCACCTGGTATACTTTCGCCAATAACAAGACACTCATTTGGTTTACAAATTGATTTTCCAATAATTTTTCCAAATTCTACCGCTTCAGATACTTTTTCAGGAGACAATGCTGGAGACTCTGAAATATTTTTACCAAATTCTAATTGTGAGTCAAAGTGAGATGTGTCAGGAGAAATTTTGCTTCCCGCATTAATTACGAAATGTGGAATTTTTGCTGAGTCAAGTGCTGCTTTAGTCAATAATGCAGGAGTTGGTTTTCCATCAGGTGACATTGGAATAGTATCTATACACTTACAGTGTCCATGTCGAAGAAATTCAGCATCTGCAGGTGATGTAAACTTTAAAAACTCTTTATCTGCTCCAGCAATAGTAATTCCTGGTATTTCAGATGTTTCAGTATAAGAAATTACAAGACAGAATGTAAATTGACTTTTTTCTAATGAATTAGTAAATTCCTTGGCACTTTCAACATTTCCATGACTGGATATTACCAATTTATCCACCCATTCTCATAACAAATTCTTCTTCAGAAATTGGTTGTATAACTGGATTTGTATTTTTTTCATTGGAAATAGTAGAAGTTGGATTTGAACCATAATCATGACCTGGATACATTACTAGCTTTTCATCTAATTTTCCAATTACATCAAAAAGACTATGGTAAAGTTCCTTTGGACTTCCACCAGGAAGATCAACTCTTCCACAGTTTCCCACAAAAAGTGTGTCGCCAGAGAAAATTTTACCATCACCAACTAGACAAATACTGTCTTTTGAGTGACCAGGTGTATGATATACCAAAAGCTCGGAACAACCAAACTTGATTGAATCACCATCTTTGACAGTCATATCGTTTTGTAAAGTTGATGCCTCATGTTGTACAATCTTGACACTAATTTCAACTGCTAATTCCTCATTTCCTCTAGTATGATCATCATGCCAATGTGTATTGACAATATACTTTGGGTTAAGATTCTGCTCATCAATAATCTGAATTATTTTATCTAATTCCCATGATGGATCAATTACTATGCACTCTTGTGTAGATTCATCTTCAACAATATACGAAAAATTCTGCATTGGTCCTACTGGAATCTGATAAACTTTCATAGAATACCATCTTCTGCCTCTGGAGGTATTCCAATTTTTTCAACAAATACTTCACCTGTAAGATCTTTTCTTTTAGGAATTCCTTGTTTCATTTTATGAAATGTTACAGTCATATCACATTTAGTATAGATATTAGCAATTTCGCCTGTTTGAGGATCTAATCCGGATGGAACATCAACTGCAAATTTGAAACAATTAGTCTCATTGATATAATTTATTGCAGATGCATAAGGCTCTCTAATTTCTCCGGTAATTCCAGTACCCAGAATTCCATCAATTATGACATCAGGTTGAAAATCAATTTCAAAAGAATTTCCTATTATTAGTTGTACAGATTTCATTTTTTCTAAAATTGACCAATTCCATTTACTCTCTTCAGTTTTGATCTTTTCAGGAGTGCCAAGAAGAATTACAGTGGTATTTGCACCATGACCGACTAGATGTCTAGCCATAACTTGACCATCACCACCATTATTTCCCATTCCAATAAAAATTACAATGTTTTTTGATTTAACACTTCCAAACTTTTCTAGCAATCGTCTAACTGCTGCAGCACCTGCATTTTCCATCATGAATTTTTTTAAAAAACCCATGTCATGACCTTTATTTTCAATTTGATACATTTGATCTACAGAAATTTCCATATTGTTAGAAAAATTAAAATTCAAATAAGAGCTTTTGCAAACCCCTTTAACTAAGAATAGTAGAAAAATAGCCTATGGGGTTAAAAAATGTTAGAACATCACTACCAAAGATTTCTAAAGAATTAGAACGAACAAATTCATCACGGGAATTTCTAATTAAAAATAATCGTTCAGTAGTAATCAATTGTAGTCAGGCAATAATCTCAATTCATAAAAAAGATCTAGTTACAGCTAAAAAGAAAATAAAGAAAGCAAAAGAGGAATTAATAAAATTAAAACAAAAAGCAGAAGGGGATCTTAATAGATATGTCCTAACTCCTGAACAAGAATTAGTTGAAGCAGTATCACTCTTATCAATTATAGAAGGAAAAGATATTCCATCTTACAAGTCACTCAAAATTTCTGGTGAATCATATATTCTTGGTTTACTAGATTGTATAGGGGAATTAAAAAGACAGGTTATAGATACAATTAGAGTTGGAAATTTAAAAAAAGCAGAAAGTTTGTTTGATGTTATGGAAAATTTGTATCTGATGTTATATCCATTTGCAACTTATGACAAAATTGTCAAAGAGTCAAGAAGAAAGTTGGATGTTAATAGGAGTTTGGTCGAAGACACAAGAACTATACTTACAGAAGAGATCAGACGACAAGAGTTAATCGAGACGATCAATAAAACCAAAAAATAATTCTAAAGATACTGGTGCGGGCGATGGGATTTGAACCCACGAACTCCTAAGAGACTAGGCCCTCAACCTAGCGCCTTTGACCAGGCTGG
>ENA-UPTF01001579-UPTF01001579.1-marine-metagenome-genome-assembly--contig:-NODE-1579-length-14171-cov-5.007166_pt1 | contig 14171 bp, 8 predicted proteins | sample MGYA00238166_ERZ767019 | MGnify/ENA primary metagenome ERZ767019 (study PRJEB28930, sample SAMN06266391) | marine metagenome | isolation source: Sea water from 250 m depth | place: Atlantic Ocean | study...
CTCGTCGAGGTCCAACGTCAGCTTGACGTCCTCCTTCCCCTCCGCGTCCTTCGGCCGGCAGTGCGCCTCCGCGTACTCGAGCGCCGCCACCAGCGTCGGCACCTGCGCCGTGCCCCAGCCCAGGTTGTGGTAGAAGATGCAGTCGCTGCCGTACTGCAAAGCCGTGTCGAATGCGGCGACGAAGCCCTTGGCGTAAAGATCGATGACCACGTCGGCGTCGGCGCCCGAGGTGAAGCCGATCTCGCCCGACGCCACGCCCTCGCGCAGCTCCGTCGCCATCTGCTCCGGGCTCGTCAGCGCCGGGCGCGTGGACCTCAGGTCTTGGCAGCACCCGGAAAATCCATACAGGTTGGTGCCCTCCTTGTGCAGGCTCAGGTCCCAGAGGCAGCCGTCGTCCTTGACGATGCTCGCGGTGCGCAGCTCGAAGCGGCACCACCCTCGCTTCTCGTACGGGCGCGTGTTCTCGTAGTCGCCGTCCGGGATCGGCGTGCGCGCGCTCAGCACGTGAGTGTACGGGTGCACGTAAAAGCTGCGGGGGCGAGGCGCGCGGGGTGAGCAGAGGCGCGGGGGCGGGGGCGCGCGGCGCGGCGCACGCGGCCATCGTCGCGAGGCCCTGCTTGAAGCGCGCGTACTCGGCCTCCGAGCGGTCGGCGCCTTGCGGCAGCGACATGTAGTCCCAGAAGACGCCGAACTGCGCCGCGGCGGGCCCGTGCGTGGGCCGGCGCGCGCGGGGCGGGGGCGGGGGCGGGAGGCGCACCGTGCAGTGGACGCCGCCACACAACAGCGCCCACTCGCGGCACGCGCGCAGGATGGGCAGGATGCGCCGCAGCGTCGCGCCGTGCTTGTCCGGGTGGTGCCGGTCGAGCCACGGGTACGACAGCACGAGAATGGGAAGCGCATTAATGTCATCGTAGCCGCGCAGCCGCCACACGCTGGCCGCGTTGATGCGCGCGGCGGCGGGCACGTCCTGCCAGCGCGGCACGACGCCGCCCGCCTCGCCGAGGGCGATCAGGTACGCCGCGTCGATCAGGTCGATGCTCGCCAGCAGCGGCTCGAGCGGGCGCAGGCCGTACCTCGTGTATGCGCTCCCCTCCTTGGCCTTCTCCTCTGCCGTCAGCGCGTCGGCCGCTGCCGCCACCTTCTCCTGTGCGGCGGCCGCCTTGGCCAGCGCCTCTATCCGTCCGAAATAAAGAAATCCATTGCGATCGAACACGACGGTCTTGATGCCCGCTTCTTTCGCCTTCTCGGCAAGTCGTTTTCCTACTGCAGCAGCTGCAATTAGACGTCCCTGGCTGTCCTTGCAAGCGTTAGGAAAGTCAGTTGACTTTTGAATGTCTTTGACTGTAATCATGCCACGCAACTGAAATTTAGAATTTACGACAAGTATCTTTTCTATTCGGTGCTCATGTAATAATTCTTTTGCTTGCTCTCTTGTCGCCCCCTCCTGAACCGTCACAAGTTTTTCTTTCGGGGTCATTATTTTTGTAACTGGTTCGTTTAATCTTGTCTCAAAACGAAGATCGCGGCTTGTTACGATTCCTTGTAAATTTTCATCCTCTACAACCGGCACACCAGAAATGTTATTGACACGTGTGATTTCAAGAACATCTCCAATGCTCATATTTGGCGAAACTGTAATTGGATCTTGTATCACGCCACTTTCGTATTTCTTAACCAATTTCACTTCATCTGTCTGTTCTTCGATTGATGAATTCTTATGTATAACACCGACACCACCTTCTGATGCAATAGCTATTGGAACAGAGTTAAATGAGACTAAAGATTTAGGTGGAGAGGGTTTAGCACAATTATTACAAATAACATCAGATTTTCAGCTTCAATATGCACAACCAGGTTCTTTTGTTACGTTATATCCACCAGGAAATGCAGAAGGAGAGGAGCCAAGTGACTCTCTTTATATTTTTTTCGAGATACAGTTTGGACTATCGGGTGTAGAGAGCATGGACGTGTCTATTGACTCAGTGGGACTAGAAATTCCTAAGCCAGAGATTCCGTTTGGGGCTACGGAAAATGACGATGGCTCATCTACAAGCCTTGAACTCTACAGGACGGTACTGTCTTCAAATAGCCTATATAATACTAATAGACTAGTAATTAGTGACCTTCAAAACACTTTTCCTTTTAAAATTAAATTCTTAATGGACTATAAAAACTTTTTCGTACCAGAAGGTAATAATCCAGTAAAGATTGAGGAAGTATTAGTCCCTGATTCACTATATCTTCCTTTTAATATCGATCTTGATGGTGATACGATGAGGGCTGCTAATCCTGATTCAGCGATTGACAAGCTTGATCTTGATCTACAGGTTAGTATTCCAACGCAGAAAGTAACAATACCTCTTGATGGTTCTAGTTTGGGTGGATTGGGTCTAACCATTCGATTTGGTTCACTTCAGTTTAAAGAACTTGAGGCAAATATTGTCCAGGGTTTTCCATCCGTGCCACAAGATCAGGAGATGCCTCAAGGTTTTAAAGGTGCCACAATTGCGGATGTGAGGCTGGCTTTAATCATGAAAAGCCAGATAAAACTTCCAGTAAGAATGAACATGGACTTTGCTGGCGTGGACGTTTTTGGTGACACAACAAGGATGAGCTTTGCTATTGACACTATTGGTTATCCACCAACCGATTTGGATACTTCAATGACAGTAATTGAATTAAATAGATTTGGTACGCGGATTCAAATTTATGATAGGACTACAGACAGCATTGCTACCTATGATACTTTAGTGGCACCAGCAGAAGGCCAGGGTACCATAATTGATCTAATGGCCTCAAACCCCACGAAACTCACTATTGATGCTTCGGCCAGGATCGATGGTAGAGGCACTATTGTTGCTGGTGCTGGATTAGGAGGAGGTTTTAGACTGGTGGCACCGTTTTCTTTAATACTTGATGAGATGGTATTTCTTTCTCAGCCTACGGTTATTGAAGAGATGGACTATGAAACAAGGAATAAAATTAGAAACTCACTTATTAGCGCGGAGATGGTTTTTGATGTGACAAATGCGATGCCTATCGGTGCAGAGCTTGCTATGCTCCTTTCAAATAGTGAATTTTTTCCAACAAGTCCAACGCCTGAAATGTTATTAGCATTTAGAGACACAATGGCAATAAAACAGGGCTGGTCTCCGACCGATAATGTCTATATTGTAAATCATTGTTCAGATCTTTCTCCTAAGACAAGTAACATCTACATCTATGATGTGATGACAGATTTCAGCGAGTGTATCGATGGAATTCCCTATATAGTAAGATCGGATGTTAGTGGAGTCGATACTGTTATAAGTTATGTAGACACCCTTTTTAAATTTATTCTTCCAAGTCCAAATAGGTTATACACAGCAGAGGACACGCTTGGTTTTCCAGAAGGAATGGTGGCTGAACCAGGAAACTCTACCTATGCAACAGGTTTAGACACGAACAGGGTAAGGCTAATCACTGACTATGGAGATCATTTTGTTATGCCTCGGTTTCAGATAAACAGCACGGATTCTCAGATGATATTTTTATCAATAAATGATCATCTGGAGGTAGGATCATTTATCACCTTTAGAGTGAGCAGTAGCGGCGCATTTGCATCCGCAAACTCTGAGCTTGTTATTGTAAAACCAAATGGTGGGCAGACATTATACACTGACCAGTCCTATGACATTCAGTGGCGTACTTATGGAGAAGGAATCTCTGCGGTTAACATATATTACTCTACATCTTCAGACACCAATATAAGTGCTACACTAGATGGATATTGGTCTGGAGTAAATGGTGGTATTATCGCAGAAGACGTTTCTAGTGCTGCTGGCTTAAACACATATGAGTGGGACCTTAACGGGTTTTCAGAGCAGGACTCATTACGTATTCGTATTGTGAGTAAAGAGAATGTCGTTCTTGATCAAAAGACTGATAAATATGTCAAAGCTAGAGATATGAATGGCTGGTACCTAAAGATTAAAAATCCAGGACGTACGAGCTCAATTTCATCGATAAATCCAAGTTTTATTGGTCCCCATTATCCTAGATCATATAGGAATCGATAATGAAGAGAATATTATTAGTCTCTATATTATTGATTACCACACAGCTACAGGGTCAAACAAAAAGAGATCCTCGAGTAGTTGGACTCTCTGGTGCCTACACGACAATTGCTGAAGGTATTTTTTGTGTTGGCTTCAATCCTGCTTTAATTACCAGAGCGCACGACAAACCATTTATGTTACAGCTTTATCAGTCAGACAGAGGTTTTTTAGGAAATTTTTTCTCTATAGAAAATGTAGCTCAGTTTAGTGGTGACACGCTAAACACAAAAGAAAAGGATGAACTTTTTGAAAATTTTGAGGACGGCGGCGGATTGTCCTTTTTTCAGGATAGACATTTACCCATTCCACTATTGAATTATTCAAAAGGGAATATGGCTCTAACAAGTAATATGGTCATCCTAAATAATTTTAAGATCCCCATTGGTTTACTAGAACTTATTTTCTATGGAAATGGAGGAAAGCCAGATCTTGATATGACTCTGAATCTAGAGGTTTTAGGGATAAACGAGTTTGGTTTTACCTTTGGATTACCATTTAATTCTATCTCAGTAGGTGTGACGCTAAAATATTTACAGGGACTTTTTTATATGGGCATTGACCCTGACTCTAGTCAGGCAAATATTATTACCTCAGATATCGGCCTATACGGCGGCGGGAAATATTTAATACGCCAAGGAATAGGCGGCAAAGGTTTTGGTTTAGACCTAGGAATTATTACGAAAGAAATAAATGGGTGGTCATTTGGTGCATCTATGATTAATGTGTTTGGCACAATTGAGTGGAACAGGCCTTCGGGAATGAAAGACTTTTTATCTAGCAACCCAAAAATATTTAGTGGGTTTTATCCTTTTAAATGGGGTGGCCAAACTGTTGGAGATGACGAGGCTATTGTATATACATATAATATTGACACTCTTAGGGCGGATAACCTCAACCAGGATTCTCTTTTTACCAATAGCACGGTATTTATTAAAGACACCCTAGAAAATGGTAATCCTAGGATATTTGAAACGAGGTATCCGGCATTATTTCGATTAGGCCTATCAAAAAAGATGCCTACATATATTATTGCATCTGATCTTGTCGCTGGTTTTCAGGATAAATACTATGCCAGGGCTAAATGGAGATGGTCTGTCGGAATTGAGTGGACAAAAATGGAATCCTTGCCCCTACGTATTGGATACTCATGGGCTGGCGCAGATCTTAAAGAATTATCCATGGGGATTGGCTATAGAAAAGGTCCACTTATTTGGGATCTTGGTTTTGCTTTTAGAAATGGTACATGGCTCCACACGATGAAAGGTTTTAACCTATCCACTGGATTTACACTGACTTCTTTTGGAGGATGGAAATCAGATACTGAGAAGAAGAGCTCGGACAAAGGATTAAGAGGTTTATTTAACCGACTTAAGAAAAATAGATCAAAAAAGAAAGACAGCTCTTCTGAGGCTACTTCCGCGCCCGAACAAGCAGAATAATACCTCCAATAAAAAATACTATATTCCCTAGCCAAGCAGATAATATTGGCGCAAGTTGCCCCTTAAATCCCATGGATTGACCAAATTTGATAAAAGCATAATATCCAAATATCACAAACACGCTCATACCTATTCCAAATGAGAGACTATTTTTTTCTCTAAATACGACTAAGGGGATTCCACATAACACCACAATAAAGTTAGTTAAAGCGAAAGATATCTTGAGATATCTTGTGACCTCCCAGCGGACTGTTTTTACTCCATTATTTTTTAATTCAGATATACGTGATGTTAGCTCATAATAGTTTAGCTCATCAGGAGAGCGCGCCTGTCTGTCTATATCTTCTGGTGTAAATCTTAGGTCAATCAGTGTATCGCCTTCTGAGAAATAGACACTAGTTTCAATACCATTATGAAAATTGCGGATCGAATAGTTTGAAATTTTCCATGTTAAAGAGTCATCAAGATACATTATCTTTCTCGCATCAATTCTTTGTTTGATAATGTCTGTACCAAGGTCAACCCAGGTTAATACGTTTCCAGACATTTTCTTTATATTATATTTTTCCATTCCGATATGAATCGTCTTATTCTTTTGAAGAAAAATATTTTTTAATGTGTTTTTTACTTTGTGTCTGGATCTTTTTTTTACATAATCACGATCAATGGTAAATCTTTTTTCGTTCCCCCATGAGACAAGTTGATTATCAAGAATAAATGAAAGCATACTAATCATCATACCCATCAATAATAGTGGGGTAGAAAGCCTATAAAGGCTTATTCCTGATGATTTCATTGCGGTCCATTCATTACGTTTCACCAACATACCCACTCCAAATACAGTTGATATCAACATTGACATTGGAAGAGCTACACTGATAAACCATGGGATACTATATATATAATAGTTAATAATTACTTTACCCGGGACACCATTATCTATAAAACGATCTAAGTTCTCTATAAGATCTACGATAAGGAATATTGAAACAAATCCAAGGATAGAAAGACCAAGTATCGCGAAGAATTGTTTTAGTAAGTATCTATCTAGTTTATACAACATTAAATTGCTTGGAATAACAATCTAATTTGATGATAATGAAGGAATAATAAAATAGGTTCGAATATGAATTTATATGATACAATTGATGGATTTATGGCATCCTTAGCTAATTTTTTATGGGGGACACCCTTAGTCATTCTGTTATTAGGCGGGGGTTTTTATTTTTCAATGATCTCTCGGTTAGTACCCTTTGCTTATCTACGGCATGCGATTGATATTCTTCTTGGGAAATATGATTCGGAGGATGATCCAGGCCAGATAACCCACTTTCAGGCACTATCCAGTGCGCTATCAAGTACAGTGGGCATGGGTAATATTGCAGGCGTTGCTTTGGCAATTCACACTGGAGGTCCAGGAGCAATATTTTGGATGTGGTGTACTGCAGTACTAGGAATGAGCACTAAGTTTTTTACTTGTACGCTAGCTTTAATGTATCGTGGGAAGGATGACCTTGGCGAGATACAGGGAGGGGTAATGTATTATATAGAAGAAGGTCTAGGCGAAAAGTTTAAGCCTCTGGCAATCATGTTCAGTATTTCTGGATTATTTGGTTGCACTATTTTTTTCCAGTCAAATCAGTTAGCTCAGATTATCCGAGAATATTTATATAATCCAATTGGAATATTTCAGGAACAGATCTTTACTGGAGATTTAGTTACGGGATGCATGGTTGCTGCACTGGTAGGAACTGTGATTTTTGGCGGTATAAAAAGAATAGCTAAAGTTGCTTCAACAATGGTCCCAATAATGGTAGGTATATATTTGCTTGCTGCAATAATTATTATCGGAAAGAATATTCACCTTGTACCAAATATTTTTTCATTGATTATCCAAGATGCATTTAGCGGAACTGCTGTTGCTGGTGGCGCGGTAGGATCTATGATCAGTATTGGTGTTAGGCGCGGACTTTTCTCAAATGAGGCAGGAACCGGTACAGAGACAATGGCACATGGCGCCGCGAAAACAAAAGAACCAGTAAGAGAGGGTCTGGTGGCGATGTTAGGTCCATTTATTGACACAATTATTGTTTGCTCTATTACTGCGATAGTAATTCTTCTAAGCGGTGTATATACCCAAGACTTGAACGGCGTTTCAATGACAGTGTCTGCGTTCGAGCACGAACTGGGCACTTTAGGTAAAATAGTAATAATGGTAGCTGTCTTAACATTCTCATTATCAACAATGTTTGGATATTCATACTATGGTAGAAAGTGTACTTCATATTTATTAGGAACTAAATGGAAAATTGTTTATAACTGGTTTTATGTTATGATGATTGTGTTGGCATCAACAATATCAATTGATATTGCAATTAATTTTATGGATAGTGCCTTCGCACTAATGGTTATTCCAACAATAATCTCAACAATATTACTAGCGCCAAAAGTCTTAAACGAAAGCAAAAGGTATTTTAATCAGATATAATAAATTAATTATTTTCTCCAGCAAAAAGAACCCAGCCTTCCTGCTCTCCAATAATGCTAAGACTTATTTCTGGGGAAAAAGCACTGATTAGTTCTATAGCCTGATCTTTTAATATCCCAGTCAACAATAACTTACCATTAGGATTTAGGTTAGTAAGTAGAGTTTCTTTTAAACTGATAATTGTTTTTAATAGTATGTTTGCAATGACAATATCAAACTTCATTGTGTTTTTGTAGTCACTCGTATGTAAAAGATCAATCTCTTCTGGGTTTAACTCTTTGTTTCTCTTAGCATTTCTAAGGGCCTGATAATCATTGTCAATCCCTAGCACAGTTTTGGCTCCTAACATTTTAGAAGTAATAGATAGAATTCCTGATCCACAGCCATAGTCTAGGACGCTAACATTTGAAGATAAATGTGTTTCCATCCACTTAATACAAAGCTGGGTGGTTGGGTGTGAACCGGTTCCAAAACCAGATCCTGGTTCGATCATTATAGTTTTCCCTGAAAAACCTTTATCAGCTGTCCAAGGAGGTATAATTCTTAAGCGTTCAGAAATAATAATCTCACTAAATTGATTTTTTGAGTGCTGTATCCAATCTTGGTCTTCAAATATTTCCTCAGTAATAATTTTAATAGAATTATCATTAATAAGTGAGCCTATATCTTTCACCAAATCTTTTGACTCAGTTATGGCTGAAACCAGAAGCTGGATCAAGTGTGTTTCCCCTGTCAGAGTTTTCTTTTCTCCTGGCTGGTCAAACCAGTCTGATTGATTTACTGGAAGGCGGTCGATGATTGTCATTGATAAGATTCTTTTAATTGCTAAGATCTTGTCAGAAATTTTTCTAAGGTCTTGTCCCGGTAAGCTAAGGGTAATATTTTTCCAGGCTGGCATATAATGTAAATTATATTACTATGATTAAGCGTGAAACATTAAAAACAGAACAAGAGAATGAGAACACGGTTGCTATTGACCAATTTTCAATTCTTGAAGTACTTAAAACGATTAATGATGAAGACCAAACGATTTCATCAGCAGTTAGAGAGTCCTTACCTGAGATTGAAAAAGTTGTTCACTATGCTAAAACAGCTTTAGTCGGAGGTGGTCGTGTTTTTTATATAGGTGCTGGTACCAGTGGACGACTGGGTGTGCTTGATGCTTCCGAGTGCCCCCCAACTTATTCTGCGCCTTCAGATTGGTTCATTGGTATTATCGCTGGAGGTGATAAAGCTCTTAGAAATTCTATAGAAGGAGCAGAAGATAAACAAGATTCTGCGATAGAGGATCTTAGAAAGTTCGACATAACGAGCAATGATTTAGTCATCGGAATAAGCTGCAGCGGTGCTGCCAAGTATGTAATTTCTGCATTAGACTATGCAAAAGGGGAAGGTTCTAAAACAGCCTACCTTATTACAAACCCAGTACCTTTTTTAACGACTGATGTTGATGTGGTCATTAGCGTAGACACTGGGCCTGAGATCATAACAGGTTCTACCAGAATGAAAGCCGGAACCGCAACAAAAATGGTTTTAAATATGATTTCAACTGCGACGATGGTATCTATGGGCAAGGTATATGGAAATCTAATGGTAGACCTAATGGCAGTAAATGAAAAACTTGTTGATAGAGGAACCAGAATTATCCAAAAAATCACAGGTTTGGACTATGTTAGTTCAGAAGAAGCTCTGATCAGGGCAAACAAATCTGTAAAAACTGCGATCGTAATGATCAAAAAAGATTGTGAACTAAATGATGCTGAAGAAAAACTTCGTAATGCTGATGGTTCTTTGAGAAAAGTAATTGACGCATAGATTTTATTAATACGATAAGCAAGGAATATGGAAAACTTATATTATTTAATCATTGTTACAGCAATTATTATAGAATATTTATTATCTAGTATTAGCTCGATCCTAGATATAAAAAATATTACACCAATTATACCGTCTGATTTTAAAGAAGCCTATGACCAAGAAAAGTATATTCGATCACAGGAATATCTGAAAGCCCGTACACGTTTCGGACTTTTTTCCAGTACTTTTAGTCTTGGTCTTATTCTGGTCGTGATTCACTCTGATGTGTTTGGAATGTTAGACCAGTATGTAAGACTTCAAACAGAAAATTATCTTTTACAGGGACTCTTGTTTATTGGTATAATATATTTTATCCAAGATATCATTAGCCTGCCATTTTCGGTCTATAATACCTTTGTCATTGAAGAGAAGTTTGGCTTTAATAAGATGACACCTAACTTATTTATTATTGACAAGCTCAAGGGATACTGTATTTTCATTGTTTTAGGAAGCATCATAATGACCCCACTTTTGTATTTTTTCCATACGTATAATGAAATTGGGTGGTTAATCGCTTGGTCTATCCTGACCGTATTTATGATTTTAGTTCAGCCTCTTTTTGTACATGTTATCGCTCCGATGTTTAACAAGTTTACACCTCTAGAAGCAGGAGACTTGCGTAAAGAGATTGAAAAATATACGAGTAAGGTTGATTTTCCACTTGCCCGTATTGATATTATGGATGGTAGTAAACGCAGTGCCCACTCTAACGCCTATTTTACTGGTTTTGGAAAATCTCGAAGGATTGCAATTTTTGATACTTTAGTTGAAAAACACTCAACAAAAGAGATTGTCTCGGTCGTGGCACATGAGGTTGGGCACTATAAGCTAAAACATATTCTCCAAGGTACAATTTTAGGAATTATTGAGACCGGGATAATGCTTTTTGCGTTCAATCTAATTATGAATGACATATCTTTGTTTCATGTGTTTGGAGTTAACAAGTTATCGGTGCACGCTGGCATAGTATTTTTCTCAATGCTTTATGCTCCTGTTAGTATGCTTACGTCAATCGTAACTACGGCTATTTCTAGAAAGAATGAGTTTGAGGCTGATAAATATTCTCTGGAAACGACAAATGATAGCCAGGCTTTGATCAGTATGTTAATTGGCCTTTCTGCAAATAACTTATCTCATTTAACTCCACATCCTATGAAAGTATTTTTATCATACAGCCATCCTCCTGTTATTCATAGGATTAAAGCAGTAAATCAACGCTTATAGGCCATGCTTTAGCCTATATAAGGTATAATATTGATCCAATTCTTTTGGATACGTATTGCCTTTCCACACATATTTTAACGAGTCTCTTGTGTGTGACTGTTGAATCTCATCATATTGTTTTTGTATATGGATGAAAAATTGTTTTCCAATGCGGAGCATTTGTTTATCATTTAACTCGTGTCCCATAACTTGTTTCATTAGTTCAGAGTGATTGCTTTTTAAGTGAGACACAAGCATATCTTCAAGCTGGGATTCCAGTCCAGGTACCCAGCTAGCTTTTAATGCCGTTGAAATAATTTTAGATAATCTTGGATTGTTTTTTCCTTCTAGAGCTATTCTCGTTGATATCATATTTTCAAAGTCAATGTCTGCCATAAATATTTCAGGTGAACTATCGGGGATTGTAAAGTCCATTGATGAACGAATTGATTGTTTTATCGTTGTCCATAACTCGTTCGAGGTAATTATTCCATCACTAAATTGGATTAGAGTCTTACTGTTTAAAGAGCATGATAAAATTGTTTTGTCTCTGCCAACAGGCGTCTCACAGTCAATCGTTACAATCGAAGGGATATAGGTAGAAGAATTTTGATTCATTGCATGATGAAGCTGTTTTTTAAAATATCTTCCAATGGATCCAAGGCTCATGATAATTACTTGTTCATAATTATTTCTTCTGGATGATACCCGTACTGTAAGCACTGAGTTTTGATTAGTCTGTGTCACTTTAGTGTATCGAGAGTTACAATTAATCCTGAAATATCCTAATTCGTTTTGAATATTGTTAATAATATAATCGGGGGATATTGGTGATTTGGTCGTGTTTGCGTTTATAATGGATAATCCAATCAAAGGATATATTATAAGTGAACAAAAAGTTCTCATTGTAGAAATAAAGAAGGTTAGATATTTGTTAGAGATTATTAAATTTACCTAGTATAAAATTTGATTTCTATAGATTGATGAAAATATAATGAGGAAATATACCTTGTATAAATAGTAATCGTTTTTAATGAAATCCAAATTTTTCATTTTTTATTAAACAAGAAAAACAATTCACATACCATATATAATGAAATTCATAAATAGCTTAATAGTAATTAGCTGCATCATCTCAAGTCTAATCGCTGAAAATATATATTTAGACAAATATAATCCTGATTCATTGAGGTTTAAGATAGCTTATGCAACAAGGTGTATAGAGCCACCCTCTGTTGATGGCAGGCTCGATGATGAATCATGGGGGAAGGCTATACCTGTTAATGAATTTTTTCAGATTGAACCAATCGAATTTGGTGCACCATCTGAAAAAACCGTGGTCAGAGTTTTGTATGATGACCAAGCGCTATATGTTGCATTTGAAAATTTTGATTCTGAACCAGATAAAATCAGAAAACCTTTAACCCGTCGAGATGCTTATATGGATGGTTTCGCATCTTCAGCTGATTTTGTTGGAATTGCTGTTGATTCAAAGAACGATGATTATAATGGTAAATGGTTCGGAGTTAATGCCGCCGGAGTAAAAATAGATGTTAATGTCTCTGGAAATGAAGAATACGATCGTAGCTGGGACGCAGTATGGGACGCAGCTGTTGAGATAAATGAGAGAGGCTATACTGTTGAGTTTAAGGTACCTTTTTCGGTTTTTCAGTTCGAGAATAAAATAGATCAAGTATGGGGCATATCTTTTAATAGGCATATACATAAAAGCCAAGAAGAAGTGATATGGCCTGGTCATCGTAAATCAGCTGTAGGCACGGTTCAGCAATTTGGTGTGCTATTGGGGTTAAGTAATATACCAGAACCAAAAAAAGTAGAGTTGATTCCATATGCGCTATCTAGTTTTAGCCAGGGTGAGAATGAATATAATATCGGTGCAGATGCTCGCTATGGTATTAGCTCTAGTGCAGTATTAAATGCAACAGTAAATCCAGATTTTGGTCAGGTAGAGGCTGACCCTTCAGTCCTAAACCTTACTGCCTATGAAACTTTTTATGAAGAGAGAAGACCGTTTTTTTCAGAAGGTGCAAATTTTTTTCAACATAGGCTTCAACTTTTTCACTCTAGGCGAATCGGAAACGCTCCGGGATATTTTTTTCCAGACAGTGGAGAAATAGATAATATACCTGGAAACACGACGATACTTGGTGCAGTGAAATTATTGGGTACTACTGATTCTGGAATTAACTATGGACTAATAAATGCAAATACAGCAGAAGAATCAGGAACCTTAATAAATCCTGATGGACAAAAAGAAGATTTTGTTGTAGAGCCTCAGACTAACTATGCGGTTGGACGGTTTGAAAAACCAATTATTAATAATTATTCCAGACTAGGAGTAATGGTCACAGATGTCAGAAGAAAAAATGCTTCTTCAGCAAGTGTTCTTGGTCTAGACTGGAAAATTGGCCTAATGAATAATAGATTATTTTCTAATGGCCAAATTGTGAGTTCCAATACAGATAAAACAGGCAACGCGTTCAGGTTTAATGTAGGATATACTGATCCAGTCTGGTGGGCTACAAGATTCTGGTATGGTACCTATGATAACAAGTTTGAAATTAACGATCTGGGATATTTGCGTAGAAATGATCTAAGCTGGGCAGGTGGTAGAATTAGTCTTCGAAAGCAAGAGCCCTGGGGGTATTTTTTAAATAATAATATTGATGTCAAGTATAGAAAAGAATGGCGTGGAGATGGTCTTATACTAGAGGATGAAATTGAGTTAGAGTCATTTAATTTATTGAAAAATTATTGGCGTTTTGGGTTTTCCAGCGAACTAAGCCAACCAGCATATAATGATGACGATATTTTTAGAGATGATCGGGCGTGGGCATACAGTACAGAAAAATTCTGGTTTAATGGGATCTGGCTTAAATCAGACAGAAGAAAAAAACTAATATTATCCATTGATACAGGTGTTGGAAATGCAAAACTAAGAGGAAAAGGTCATTTCACCAAGATTGAGATTGATTATAAGCCTATTGATCCTCTAAATATTAGTATTGAAGCAAGCCAAGATCTTTCGCCTAGCTACATGCAATATGTCGATATTATTGATGTAGA
>ENA-UPTF01001580-UPTF01001580.1-marine-metagenome-genome-assembly--contig:-NODE-1580-length-14156-cov-6.583564_pt1 | contig 14156 bp, 13 predicted proteins | sample MGYA00238166_ERZ767019 | MGnify/ENA primary metagenome ERZ767019 (study PRJEB28930, sample SAMN06266391) | marine metagenome | isolation source: Sea water from 250 m depth | place: Atlantic Ocean...
AGAAAGTCCGTAGTAAAAGAAATTTAAAGTCCAGTTAAAGTCTACGCGTGTGTCAGATGCATGGATTTATAATATATCATCATCCTCATCGGGAGAGACATACACCCCCGAACCACCGTAGGCATCATTGTAATCGGGTGCGTTCTTATGGGTACTGCCAATATCTTCTAAGGCTTTCTGTTCCAGTTTTTCACTCATGTTAATCATGTACTCATCTTCATCCAGTAAAGTAATCTTAATTGGAGTAGTCCATCCTTTATTCTTTCTATTATGTTCTATTGGGTCTCCACCGATATTGAAAAAGTCTTTCAAATCATTACGGACACCAGACATAGCGTTCCTAATTGATTGCTCACTTGTACTAGAATCCTTAAGCATGAAAAGTTTAAAGACATCAACAAATGCGATGGCACGTAAAACATTTATTTTTAGGTTATTGTACCATCCAATTTTCTTAAGCCTACGTACATCAGTTGAATTGGTATGCCTGTTGCGAAATGTAACATCATACATACCTATTTTGATTTCAAGTTCATTCCATCCATCTATCTTGAAGTCTGCCTTTCCTTGGTTGTGTATTTTGGGTGGTACATAGTTGATTTTGGCAGTGGCTTCAGGCATCTTTCCATTTGAGATGTAGTGAGATGCAGAATAGTTCAACATCATATTATCAATCATTTCTATGACTCTTTCAAATGCCTTTTCTTCAAATGTGTTTTTAGCATTATAAGAATCATCAATAAAATTAATAGTGGAAATATTCCCGTGATAAAAATTCGGCATGAGCGAGAAATCTGCGGCGCGGCCGGGCCCAGTTCTAAGTTTCACGCCCACACATATCATATCACTGCGGCCGCGCCGTACAAGGCGTGATAATTATGATTGTTTTTTTGAAAAAAATGTCGTTGCTACTGATGGGGAAACAAAAATTTCTGCAGAAAACTTGGATTTATTGGCTGAAGAAAATGCCGTAAAAATTTATAACAATGTATACTTAAACAATATTGAAGGTTCTATTCGAGCAGATTATGTTGGAAAGAATATTCCTACTCATGAAGGCGAACATGTAGCTGTTCGGTTAAAAGAAGTGGATAATAAAGATGCCGTGCTGCTCTTGAAATACGATCAGGCGAAATAAATAATGCAGGAAAAACACCTTCTAGGACTTGAACATTACCCAGCTGAAGATATAGTTAGTATTATTGATACAGCTTTCAGCTTTCGAGAGGTACTTGATCGGCCGATCAAGAAAGTGCCATCCCTGCAAGGGAAAACGATTGTAAATCTATTTTTTGAGAATTCCACACGCACACGAATCAGTTTTGAATTGGCTCAAAAACGCCTTAGCGCTGATACAGTGAATTTCTCGGCATCCTCGAGCAGTTTGAAAAAAGGTGAAAGTTTTAAAGATACGGTTCAAAATATCGAGGCAATGAAAATTGATGCTGTTGTAATGCGCCACCCTGATCCTGGCGCTTCATTACATTTGACAAAATATGTTGATGCGGTGGTAATTAATGCTGGAGATGGTACCCATGAACATCCTACACAAGCTATTTTGGATATGACCAGTCTTCAGGAACGTTTTGGGAAAGTGAAAGATTTAAAAATTGGAATTATCGGAGACATAATGTACAGTCGAGTGGCTCGGAGCAATATCTATGGTTTGAAAAAGTTGGGTGCGGATGTTATACTTTGTGGACCAACTACTTTAATTCCACCCCACATCGATGGCCTCGGTGTTAAAGTAACCCATGATCTTGATGAAGTTTTAGACTGGGCTGATGCCATTAATGTGTTGCGGATCCAACTGGAACGTATGGATCGCGGGTTGTTTCCTTCAGTGCGTGAATACCGTAACCTATTTGGTATTACTTCAGAACGCTTGAAAAAACATAAAAAAGAGATTGTGATCATGCATCCTGGTCCAATGAATCGCGGTATTGAAATCGATAGTTCTGTTGCAGATGGTAAAGAAGCAATAATTCTGGATCAGGTTCTCAACGGAGTGGCGTCCCGTATGGCCATTTTATATTTGTTGCTAGGCGGAAAACCAGAAAATAATTGAGTAAAAAATGAATTTGAAAAAACTACCAAAGAAACTTGTGCTGCAAGGGGGAACAATTCTGGATCCTTTATCTGGAAGGTCTAAAAAGGGTAATGTTGTAATTGAGCAAAATAAAATTAAATCAATTGGTTCTGCTACTGGTGCGAAAGGTGAAAATATGATCGATTGCTCTGGCCTTGTAATCACTCATGGATTTTGTGATCTACATGTCCACTTCCGTGAACCGGGACGTGAAGACAAGGAAACATTGCAAACTGGTTCTCAAGCGGCATTAGCAGGTGGTTTTACCCGTGTATGTATAATGCCGAATACTTCACCTCCTTTAGATTCACCTGAATCAATACGTTTTATTGTTGAAAAGGCAGAAGAATGTCCAGTGCATATTCACCCTATTGGAGCAGTAACAAAAGGACAAAAAGGTCAAGAATTAACTGAGGTTCAAGGAATCATTACAGAGGGGGCTGTGGCCTTAAGTGACGATGGTCTGCCTATATCTGATGCCCAGGTTATGCGGTTGGCTTTGGAATATACTTCTATGTTTGATAAGCCGGTTATCAATCATGCAGAAGATGAATGTTTACGTAATAATGGTCTAATGAATGAAGGAGAGATTTCCACACGCCTCGGTCTAGTTGGAAATCCATCCCTGGCAGAGGCAATAATGATTCAGCGGGATCTTGAATTGGCGAACATGATTCAGGCAAAACTGCATGTACCCCATGTTACTTCTGCCGGTGGTGCTGCGAACATACGCAGGATGAAAAAATCAAATCAAAATATTACAGCAGAAGTAACACCGCACCATTTGTTCTTTAATGATCAAGCACTTTTAGAATATGATACAAACTTTAAAGTTGCGCCACCGATCCGCACTGAGAATGATCGCAAAGAACTTATCAAAGCGGTAAAGGATGGTACTCTCGATTGTATTGCAACCGATCATGCACCCCATACAATCGAGGAAAAAGAAGCTACTTTTGAATTAGCACCGTTTGGTATGATCGGTTTAGAAAGCTGTTTTGGTGCTGTAAATAAAGTTTTGGACATGCCACTGAAAGAATTAATAAAATTATTGACTGTAAACCCAAGGCGTATCATGGGCTTTGACAATGATCTGTTTACAATAGGCTGTCCTGCTGAACTGACGATTCTCGATCCCGATCAAGAATGGATATTCAAAGAACAAAATATCTATTCCAAGTCACGTAACACGCCCTTTTTTGGTGAAAAGCTTAAGGGAAAGGTTCGCTTTACGATTAGTAAGGGTTTCATAGCTGAACTAAAATAAAACAAAATCACCCTAAGTATTGCAGGGTTATTAATTATTGACAAGCGTAAACGTATAAGGCTATTTTCAGCGGCTTTATTCGAAGTGAAAAATGATGAAAACATTTTCGATAAAACAGTCAGAAATAGAGAAAAATTGGATTCTTGCCGATGCGGAAGGAAAAATTTTGGGGAGATTTGCAGCCGAAATTGCCCAACTTCTAAAAGGCAAGCATAAACCAACTTACACACCGCATATGGATATGGGTGACTGTGTTGTTATAATCAACGCAGAAAAGATTGTACTTACAGGATCGAAAGAGAAGGATAAGACCTATTTCAGTCATTCAGGATACCCTGGGGCGACTTCTTTTGTGGACGTTGAACAAGTGCGACGTACCCATCCGGAACGAATTCTAGAATCGGCAATAAAAGGCATGCTGCCAAAAAATAGGTTGGGACGCAAAATGATGACCCATCTGCGCATTTATGCTGGTTCCGATCACCCTCATGCAGCACAGAATCCTAGGGTACTGGATAATTAATTAATGCCAATAACCACAGAAAACGGTACTGGCCGGCGAAAAGCAGCAATTGCTAGAGTCTACCTTTCTTCTGGTAAAGGGAAGATTAAAATAAATGGTCGGGATTTTAGGGAATACCTATGCCGTGAATCTTTAGCTAACGTAGTTTTAGAACCATTGGATGCAATTGATAAAGTTGATGCATATGATTTTAATATAAGCGTAAAAGGCGGTGGTCTTACAGGTCAGGCAGGAGCTATCCGTTTAGGTATAGCCAGAGCATTATTGAAGGATAATGCTGATTTCCATCCTGTGCTGAAGGCAGCGGGTTATTTAAAAAGAGATGCACGCAGAGTGGAAAGAAAAAAATATGGTCAGCCAGGCGCGCGTAAACGATTCCAGTTTTCCAAACGTTAACATTTTATAATGTCTGAAGTTAATTTCGAAAATTTACTTAGTACCGGTGCCCATTTTGGGCATGTAACCAGAAAATGGCATCCTTCATATGAACCGTTTATACTGATGGAGAAAAATGGGGTTCATATTATTAATTTGGAAGAAACACTTGCCGGATTAAAGAAAGCACAGGATTTTTTAAGCGGCGTTGTAAAGAAAAATGGTGAAGTACTCTTTGTCGGGACCAAGAAGCAAGCCAAAGATATCGTGCAACAGGAAGCAGACCGCTGTGGAATGTTCTATGTAGTTGAACGTTGGTTGGGGGGAACACTGACCAATTTTTCAACGATCAAGAAAAGTATTAAACGTTTACAATTACTTGAAAAAGAAGGCTCAGATATTTATGAAAATTTAACAAAAAAAGAGATTCAAAAACTTAATCGCGAGCGGGTCAAGCTTGCTGATCAGCATCGGGGGATCAAAGATATGCGTCGTGTCCCCGATGTAGTAGTTATTGTAGATGCCAATTATGAGTCAACTGCAGTGCAAGAGGCCTTGAGACTGGAAATTCCAGTTATTGCCATTGTTGATACCAATACTGACCCCACAATCGTGAGCCATGTAATACCGGCTAACGATGATTCAATTCGTACAATTCAGTTGATCATTTCAGCTTTGAGCGATACCATCCTATCAGCACAAGTGAAGGAAGCTGATAAAACAGAGGATGGTGGAAAAAGTGAAATAGAAATTCAACCAGTAGCGCAGAGTGATGATGAAGATAAAAAAGAAGAGCTAAAGACAGATGACACTACTGAAGCGGATCAGGGAACTGGGGATGAGACAAAAGGTTCAGAAGAAGAAATTTCCGTTGAAGAAAATTTGGAAGATTCAGATAACGATTCAATTGATGAAGAAGTAGCAGATGAACCACAAGGTGATAAAGAGGAACCAAAAGAAGATCATAAAACTGAGAGTGATTAATGAATATTGATGCTAAGATTGTAAAGGAATTGCGTGATAAAACAGGGGCAGGCATGATGGACTGTAAACGGGCCTTAGTGGATACTAATGGCGACCTTGAAAAGGCGGTGGAAGCATTACGTAAAGCAGGTGTGGCCAAGGCGGCGAACAAAGGCACACGTTCTGCAAAAGAAGGATTGGTTTTTTCCTATATACACCACGGTGGAAGACTGGGCGTTCTTGTGGAAGTGAACTGTGAGACAGATTTTGTGGCAAAAACAGACGGGTTTAAAGAATTGGTTCATAATTTGGCTATTCAAATTGCGGCAACAAACCCCGTATCTGTTAGTCGTGAACAAGTTCCTGAAGAATTGGTAAAATCTGAGGAAGATATATATACTGAACAGGCAAAAAATTCCAAAAAACCAGATAAAGTGATTGAAAAAATTGTTTCTGGAAAAATGGATAAATATTTTCAAGAAATTTGTTTACTTGAACAACCCTTCATTAAAGATCCAGATAAAATAGTGAAGGATCTTATCACAGAATCTATTGCCACTCTGGGTGAGAATATTTCTGTAGGACGTTATATCCGTTACGCAGTTGGCGAGTCCAATAACGGCCAACAATAATTCCTAATGCCTGAAACGGCTTACCAGCGGGTTCTTCTTAAATTATCGGGAGAAGTGCTGGCAGGCGAAGAGGGTTTTGGGATTGATCCCGCAAAAGCCACACAGTTGGCTACTGAAGTAAAATCAATTCATGATTTGGGTATTGATATCGGCCTGGTTATTGGGGCGGGGAACATATTCAGAGGCATGACAGCTGCCGCAAAGGGTATGCAGCGCGTTACCGGTGATTATCTTGGTATGCTGGCAACGATCATGAATGCAGTCTGTGTGCAAGATGCTCTAGAGAATTTAGGATCTGTAACCCGAACATTATCTGCAATTACCGTTGCACAAATAGCTGAACCCTATATTCGCCGTCGCGCTATCCGGCATTTGGAAAAAGGTCGGATTGTTGTAGTAGCAGGCGGCACGGGGAACCCATACTTCACCACTGATACAGCTGCGGCATTACGTGCAACTGAATTGGGTGCGGAAATTTTGATCAAAGGTACAAAAGTTGATGGTGTATATGATAAAGACCCGTTAGTACATTCTGATGCGGTCAAATATGATCGAGTTTCTTACAAAGAGGCAATACAGAAAGAACTGCGGATTATGGACATGACAGCTATATCACTGTGCAAAGAAAATTCATTACCAATCAAAGTATTTAATATCAATCGCACCGGGGACCTGAAAAAGCTACTTCTTGGTGAACCGATTGGCACTTTAGTGGGGGAATAAATCAATGATCAAGGATATAATTGAAGATGCGATTCACCGTATGGATCAATCTATCATTCATACCAGGGCGGAAATGAACAAAGTTCGAACAGGAAGAGCAAATCCTGAATTGGTGGAAACGCTTAAAATATCATATTATGATACTTTAACGCCATTGAACCAGCTTGCTACAATTTCAGTACCTGAGCCGCGGTTGATTACGATACACCCATTTGATAAATCAGTAGTGCCCGATATCGAAAAAGTAATCTTGGAAAGCAATCTTGGGTTAACCCCTAATAATAGCGGTGAGGTTATACATATCCCGATCCCGCCTTTATCTGAAGAACGCCGTAGAGACCTGACAAAATATGTCCATCAATTAACAGAAGAAGGTAGAATCGCCGTGAGAAATGTACGCCGGGATGCAATACACCATATAAAAGATTTACAAAAGGATGATCATTTATCTGAGGATGAGATTAAACGCTCTGAAGTAAAAATTCAGGATATTACAGATGGGCATATAAAAACGCTGAATGAAATGATGGAAAGCAAAGAAAAAGAATTAATGGAAGTTTAGTAGACCGAAGGTTATTCTATTTAAAAAGCCCCTTTTTAAAGGGGCTTTTTTATAACAAGATTATTTAATTTGAACTAGTCGCACTTCGACCAACCACACTGACGGCAAACCATGCAACCATTTTCATTGACTATATTACTGCAGTTATAAGGACTGCCTTCTTCACAAACCCCTACTTCTACTTCCACGGCGGCTGGCGCCATGGTTATCAATGGTTTTTGGTCTCCCTGGGCGTCTCCGTTGGCACTTTGTTGTTCTCTTTCCCTTATATAGTCGTCCAATGCTTTTCCAATAGCATCTGGAGTAGATAATATTAGACGTCCATCTTCCCAAGTTGGGTTAGGGCCAGAAATGCCTTTTAATTGGCGTACGACTGAATTTGGATTAACTCCAGAGCGTAATGCTAAGGATATTAGACGGCTTATTGCCTCTGATTGTGCAGCTGCATTTCCTCCAGCCTTTCCAATGGTTGTAAATACTTCACACAAGCCTTCTTGATCTTCGTTGATGGTAATATATAGTGAACCTTCCCCTGTACGTATTCGCCTGGTTACACCATTCGTAATTACCGGACGACCCCGAGGGCTTGGCGTTACTTTCGAAGCGTTTTTATTTTTTGCATTGGTGGTGGCCACAGTCGGACTATCGTCTTCCTCTTTCTCGGTTACCAGGATGCCTTCTCTTGATCCTTCTCTGTAGACAGTAATACCCTTTAAGCCGGATTTGTAGGCAGTCATATAAATTTCAGCCACTGTTTCTACAGTAATATCCTCAGGCAGGTTTACTGTGGAAGAGATGGAACTATCTATATATTTTTGAATAACACCCTGCATGTTAACCCGAAAGAATGGATCGATATTATGCGCCGTTACAACATGATCCGGGATTTGTTCATCAGTACCGAAAAGTTTCTTGATGGTGGGGTGATAAACCTTATACTCACTAAAATCTTTACCGTAGCCATCATTCTTCTTCACCCGTCGTTTATAACTAGTAGCGAATATGGGTTCCACACCAGAAGTAACACCCGCAACAATCGCACCGCTACCGGTAGGAGCAACAGTCGTGATCGTCGAATTACGGATACCGCCTTGCTTGATCTTATCCCGCATGGATCTGGGTAGATTTTTTACGAATTTGCTTTTACTAAAACCAGGCCAGTCAAACTTCGGATACTGCCCCTTTTCCTGAGCAAGATCGACACTGGTCCCATACGCTGTGTCGCGAAAAATTTTCATGATTTGATCAGTAGTCTGAAGGGCATCTTCACTATCATATTTAATGCCCATTTTCAATAACATATCGCCCAAGCCCAGTATTCCCAGTCCGATCCTGCGGTCATTTATGGCATTATCTTTCTGTACTTCCAGCGCGTGACGATCAACATTATAGTCTACAACATTATCGAGGAAGCGGGTTCCAACGGACACTGTTTCCTTGAATTCATCGATCATAAAGTTGCCACTTTCATCAACAAATCGTTCTAGGTTCACTGCACCCAGGTTACAACAGCCGCCATCAGGCAGTGGTTGTTCAGCGCAGGGATTGGTTGAGACCAATGGACTACAATATTCAGCGTTGTGGTGATCCTTCATGGTATCCCAGAAAAGTAGACCGGGCTCTGCGCTGGCGTGAGCATTGGTGATAATTTGTTCCCACAGGTCACGGGCCCGGACAGTTTTATAGGTCTTACCATCCCAGTGAAGATCGAAGTTTGAATCTTCTTCAACAGCTTTCATAAAGCTATGGGTCAAGAGTACCGAAATATTCGAATATTTGACCATGTTGATGTCGCCTGTCTTGATACTAATAAATTTTTCAATGTCGGGATGATCCACACGGAGGGTCTGCATATTGGCTCCCCGCCGTCCGTGTTGAGCAATGGTATTGGTATTTTCAGAAAAAAGATTCATAAAACCAGTGGGACCGCAGGATTCACCACCGGTACCATTGATAGACTCGCCAGAAGGTCGCAGGACCGAGAGGTCATGACCGCAACCACCACCGTACTTATAGGTTAACGCTTCGCTAGTTACGGTTTTGTATATTTCATCGATGGCATCATCTTTGATGGCCATCACATAGCAATTATTCAACGTGGTTGTAATATCTTCACGACCGGCGCCGTGCATGATCCTGCCGCCAGGGACAAATTTGAAATCTTCCAGTATGGAAAAGAATTTGGCTTCCCATTTTTTCTGCAGTTTCTTATTCTTTTCAACAGAGGATAGGGCGGAAGCTTGTCGTTTCCAAATTTCCCAGGGATGGTTTTCCCAAGGTGCGAGGTATTTGTTTTTTAAAACGTCAGCGCCGAGTTCATCATCAGTATAATAGTTTTCTATTGTGTAATTTTCCGGGATTTCCCCTGGCTGGGCCTTGCCATTTGCTTCTTGCTGGATTTTTTTTACTTTTTCTACAAGTTCTGGATCGAACTTCTTTCCCTCGTTTGAAGGAAGAGAAAAATCAAATTCCATTGCTTCTGCCATATGTGACCTCTTGATTGGTATGTGGTGGTTACAATTTTTAAAAAACTACGGCTGGCAAGTGAATAAGCGATTAATCGCTTGGTTGGCAACTATTAATATATTTTACAAAGAATAGTTCTTCAAGAAGAAAAGTGATTTTACGGTATTTGTCGACAAGAAAATTTAATATGGATAGTGTAAAGTGATATAATTACAAGATGCAACTCATTAGAATTCATGATGGTTAGTATCTAATAATTTTATTTATTTGTGATGCCTGTCGACGGTGAGCATTGAAAAATATTCAACCTAGGATCGGCGACCAAAAATATTGATTATTTTGCCGGAATTCCCTTTGGAACATCAGGCTTGAAGGGACCAAAGGGGTAAGTATTGGGCGTAACAACCGTACCAGTAGTGAACGTAAAGGGAACTTCTGTACCTGAGTCAAAGATAATTTCCAGCATCCCCGCTTTGTAGCCCTTTTCCGGTGCCGGAAAATGTATTGCGTACTGGTTATTTGACGTTTTTGAGAGTTCTGAATCCTTCCATACTCTTCCGATTACTGGTACACGAAAGTCCCGGGCGTTTTCATTCACCGCTTCCCATTTTGTAACCTTATAGTCCACATCTGAAAGCACCTCAAGGTAGATGCTGTCAGCGCTAACAGACCAGTCAACCTTTGGAATAGCGCTTTCGGTGATTACAGCATTATAGAAAGCTACCAGGCTGCCCAGGTTATAGGTGCCATTTAATCCATGGTTTGCATTTGGTACATACTGGATATATTTATCACCAACTAAATCATCCCAGTAGAATTGCCAGGAATCGGTGATAAAAAATTCGTCGCCGGTGGCATTAATTAAAAATTTGGGCAGGGTTAACTGATCAATAAAGGAATAGGGTTCCACCAGTTCCAATAAACGAGCATATTCTTTCGAACCTGTCCAGTCCATAATCCCTTCATTTATATAGTCATTTATGGCGGGGGACCATGCACCATAACAACGCCAGTGATGATTAAAAGATGATTCCACGTTAAGCATATCGATCACTACAGGAATAATAGCAATAACCCGTTTATCAACGATTGCTGTTGTCCAGGTTACCCAACCCCGTTTTGATGCACCGGCAACAACGAAGCTGTCAACGGGTTTACTCAAATCCATACTGATTTCCTGGACCACATCCATGGCCCGGACTACGGCTCTGGTCATAGGGATGTGGGCCAGCCACTCAACATCCTCATCCTTGGCACCGCCTTCCAGATACTGTCGCCAGCCGTAGGCAATAAGATCATCCTCAAAACGATCATCCTTTTCATCGTTAACATAATTGAGCGGTTGAAAAGGAATGTTACTTATCTCGGCAATAATTGACTTGGTTCCTACAGCTGCCTGAACCAGTAGTTCGTTTGCAGCCTGCGGTTTTTCATCCTCGGTTGAACCACCGCCAATAACCATCAGCGCTTCGGTTTCCGTTACCTCATTCGGTACAACTATGGTCACCCAATGCCACCATTCCGGATGGTTTACTTCCTGTTTTGTAAGCCATGTTCCGGAAACCATTTTTACCCGGTGTTCGGTCCAGCCTTCACCGTTAAATGTTTCTGCAACCTCATACCGAAAAGCAGGGTCTGCTTTGGTTACATAGTCTTTCATGTGATTATTATGGGGGCTGGTGCAGCCAGATAAAATGAATAAGCAGGCACTGAAAACGAATACTGTGCTCATGTTATATATATATACGGTTCGGATTGAAGTTTTCATAGGTACCTCTATATTTATTAGCTAGGTGAATAAAAATTGAGTGGAAATATAGCGAAAAATAATAAAACTGTTCACTTGTGATTAGGATCACACTTATGGTTTGTTATTGATAAGTCAAATTGACAAAATGCCGTGTGAAAAGTAAATTGGATCGCTTGGAAACAAGCGTTTCTTGCAAGAAGAGGTGGAGGATACCAATTGTCAACAAAAATTATTGTATCTATTTATAATCAAATGAGGTGCATTTAAAATCCACTTTGCAATTCAATCGCACAAAATCAATGAAAAATAATGGAGGAAAAACCATGAAAAACACAATCAATCTAATGATAATTATTGGTGCAGTAGCTGTAACGGCAGTATTTGCCCAGCAGGCCACGATCCACCCAACAACATTTACCGCTCAGGGAGTGCTCCGTGATGCCCAGGGACGGTCTTTGGAAGATGATACCTATGAAATGACCTTTCAAATTTATGGTAACGAAAATGGTACGGGAACCGCGTTATGGTCAGAAACAGCAGATGTTGAAGTTATTAATGGTGTATGGGCTTATACCATTGGATCTAATTCAGGTAACCCATTAGATGATTTGGATGATGATGGTACCAATTACCTGAAGATCACGGTAGGGACTGATGTATTAACACCACTTGTTCAAATAAGTTTAACCCCTTTTGAAACCCTGAATGTTTCTTCTGGAGGAAATTTGATATCTGCGTCAGGCAATGTGGGGATTGGAACAACGTCTCCAAGCGAGAAATTAGATGTAGATGGCAATATTAAATTGTCCGGTAGTCTAAAATACGATGGTGCTAATAGTATATCAGAAATACAATTCAGAAGTCAACAATATGGAGACAAAATATATATTGGCGGAGGTGGTAAGGTAGTTGTCGGTGCCGGTGAAAGTGGTGATGCTTTTCATGATGCCAATTTGGGTGATGCAGAAGATCTTATTCTAGCCGCGGATCAAAAAATTAGTCTTTTTACAGGTGCTAATTCTTTTGCAAATAGAGTTCTTGCTATGGACATTGGAGCTGATGGTAATATTGATGTTGGTGGTAACTTGGATGTTTATGCTATTAGTGCTACCGGTGATGTAACTGCTGGTGATGACTTTCATGGAAAAGAATTACATCTAACCGGACATAATATTTGGTTTGAAGATGATATGCTCATACACGGGAATGGAAATAAAACATTCTATTTTGATTCTAATAACAGTGACAATACTGAATTAATACTAAGAGACAAAGAAGATACTCAATATGGACGAGTCTATGGTAGTGGGAACGGCTCTAATTTTGGTTTGTTGGATGGAGATAGCCAATGGAGTTATTTAGCAGTAAAGGATAATTATACTGAATTTCGGATAAATAATTCAACTAAGATGAGAATCGATGGTGCCACTGGTAATGTAGGCATAAAAACTACGTCTACAGGTGGAGGGGATCTGGTTATTGGAGGTTTTTCTGGATCTTCTAGCTCTGCAGCGGGAAATGCGGCTATACAATTTAAAGGAGCTTCCACATCAGGCGAAATTTTATTCCAGGATCAAAGCGGTGATCCCGATATCTGTTTCGGATATAATGGTAGTAGCTATGTATCATATATCAATCATGACGGATCTTATGCTGAAAGTAGTGACCGGCGTTTAAAGGAAAATATCGAACCGCTAGCCAATGTACTAAGTAAAGTAATGCAGTTAAGTCCAAAATATTATAAATATAAAGAATCGGCGGTAGGTGGTAATCGGCAAACGAAAGTTGGATTTATTGCTCAGGACGTGCAAGAGCATTTTCCATCAATTGTAGATGATGATAAAGAGTTCCTGGGTTTATCCTATTCCAAGTTTGGCGTACTATCGATTAAAGCGGTCCAGGAATTGAAAAATGAGAAAGATGTGGAAATTGAGTCCCTGAATAACCAGCTGGCAGCGTTGACAGAGCTTGTAAATGATCTGCAAGATCAATTAAATGCATCACAGAGGTAGGAAAAGATATAGGTAACCACATAACAATAATTAGAAAATCATGAGTGAATTATGAATATAATATCTAAAACAACACTTTCTTTTCTGCTTCTGAATGGGATATTACTGGCCCAGGCGCCCCTGGGTGGTAGGACTGAATACCCCACTGCGGTAAAATATCTTACTGTCGTTAAGTATGGTGGAAATTCGATACTTGAAAATAGTGCCGGCACTATAAAGGGTTCAGTAATTTTAGGTCAGCCGGTGGCACAACAGGAAATGACGGGCAACCTTTACAACGCATCCCTGGGCTTTTATTCCTATCTCTTAAATGTTCCCGATGCACCACTAGTAGAAGCAGGTGACGCCGAGAGCGGCGGCGGGATCACGGTATCCTGGAAGATGGATATTAACAGTCCCGTAGCAGACGCAGCGGCGACATTTCCACTTGCTGCAGAGAACACGAACGGAGGTCAGATCAATGAAGACAAGTGGCTGCTAACGCGGAAAAGCCTGTCCAACCCGGGCACGGAAGCGACCTATTTTACCCCGCAGAATTTTGGTTCATTCACATTTACAGATAATGATCCGGCCCCGAATATTGGTGATTTTTATGAATATGGTGTAACGACATCGAACCAGTTTGGTCACAGTAAGGAAGGGACCGATATCGGGTTCCGTACGCCCAATGGCAAGTACCAGGGCCATGTTTATGTAATCAGTGCGACACTGAACTATCCCCATGACACCCAGAACCCGGGACCGCCGGTACCGGATGTAGAGGTTACCCTGACACCTATCAGCGGTGAGCCGGA
>ENA-UPTF01001581-UPTF01001581.1-marine-metagenome-genome-assembly--contig:-NODE-1581-length-14155-cov-2.773832_pt1 | contig 14155 bp, 16 predicted proteins | sample MGYA00238166_ERZ767019 | MGnify/ENA primary metagenome ERZ767019 (study PRJEB28930, sample SAMN06266391) | marine metagenome | isolation source: Sea water from 250 m depth | place: Atlantic Ocean...
GAATTAAATATGAAATCAGGAATGGTTGTTGTAGCGCATGCTGATGATGCAGAATATGGTTGTTCTGGCACAGTTGCAAAACTAGTAAATTCTGGCTGTGAAATGGTTTATGTATTGTGCACAGACGGAAGTAAAGGTTCTGAAGATGAAACTTTATCTGAATCTGATGTAGCTAAAATAAGAAAAACTGAACAAACAGAAGCAGGAAAAGTTTTAGGATTGAAAGATATTGCTTTTTTGGCATATCCAGATTCATATTTAACTCCCACACTAGAACTTAGAAAAGATATAGCAAGGCAAATCAGAATCCATAAACCAGAAATTTTAATATGCCAGTATCCTATGAGAAATTTAGATGGTTCATGGGGATTTGGGCATCCAGATCATATTGCAGCAGGAGAGGCCGCTATGGCAGCAGTTTTCCCAACAGCAAGAGATCACAAAACTTTCCCTGAATTATATAACGATGAAAATTTAGAACCTCATAAAGTTGAGGAAGTATGGATTATGGGACATCCAGATCCAGATATAATTATAGATATCTCTGACACAATAAACCAATCAATAGACGCGCTCTATTGCCATTTATCTCAAATGGGAGGAAGGTCTAAAGAAGAAGTAAAAGAAAGAGTAGGTGAATGGAGGAAAACTAGGGGAAGAGAGCAAGGAATGCAATACGCAGATACTTTTAAAAGAATCTCTTTAAGAAGATAAGCTTAAATAGCCTAGTAAATAAAGTTAAAATAAGTCAATATAATGATCTAAAATTTTTCACTAATTAGTTTCAAGTGATTTACAAATTATAGATTTATATTTTAATCTATAATGAATATTTATTATAAAAAAATTTAACATGTAGGTAAAATATGGAATTCGAAGGTGTTTATCCGGCAATAATAACCCCTTTAGACAAAACAAACAGCTTTAAAGAAGAAGAATTCAGAAAAGTAGTTGAATTCAATATACAAGCAGGAGTTCATGGTTTTTGGGTATCAGGCGGTACAGGAGAAAGTGTTTATGTAAAACCTGAAGACATAAAAAAAGTGATTAAATCCGCTGTAGATCAAAGCAATGATAGAGCTAAAATTATTGCTCACGTAGGAGCTTTAACAACAAAACTTTCTCAAGATTTGGCATACTCAGCAGCTGATTCTGGGGCACATGCTATTTGTGCTGTTCCTCCATTTTTTTATGGACCCTCTATAGAAACTATAATAAATCACTATAAATCTATATCAGACGCTTCTGGTAATTTACCATTCTTTGTATATAATTTACCTCAATCTACTGGAACAGAAATTATTCCCGAAACAATGGGAATCATCAACTCAGAAATCCCTAATGTAGCAGGGTTAAAACATTCTGGTCCAAAATTCACAGACTTAAGAGGTTTTGTAAAACTTGGCCTATCATGTTTTATTGGCAATGCAGCATTAATGCTACCTGCCTTAACACTCGGTGCTTCGGGATGCATAGATGGTCCTTTAAATGCAGCTCCTGAACTATGGGTGAAAATTTGGGATCTATTTAATAATAAAGATTTTGATCAATCTATCAAATCTCAAGAAGAAGCAACTCAATTCTCAAATATAATAAGAGATTTCGGAATGCATGCTACTATAAAAGAAATAATATCTTATAGATTAGATATAGATTGCGGATCCCCAATACCACCTCTACCAAACTTATCAAAAAATGAAAAAATCAAATTAATTACAGATATTAAAAAACTAAACAGCTTATTTAATAAACCTGTACATCTTAATTAACATTAACCAAAGAGAGAAAATGTGTTTGAAATAAATTTAAATAATAAAACTGCATTAATATTTGGTTTTTCCAATCATAGAAGTATAGCTTGGCATACAGCAAATAAATTACATAAATCAGGAGCAAAAATAATCTTTTCCGTTTATGGAGAAAAAATGAAGGAAAATTTATTAAAACTAACATCGGAATGGAATTATAATCCTATGATTATAGAATGTGATGTATCAGATGATAATGACATAAATAAACTATATGCTGATTTAAATAATTCTAATCATAAGATTGATATGCTCGTACACAGTATTGCTATGGCTGATAAAAACGAACTAGGTGGAGATTATCTTAAACTCAGCAGAAATGGATTTAAGCTTGCAATGGACATAAGTGCTTATTCTTTCGTATCTCTTTGTCACGGAGCAAGAGAAATTATGAATGAACAAGGAAGTATTCTTACATTTACATTCCAGGCTTCTGAAAAGGTTTTTCCCGGATACAATGTAATGGGAACAGCTAAAGCAGCGCTTGAACATGAAGTAAGACAAATTGCTTATACATTAGGGGAATCCAAAATAAGGGTAAATGCTGTTTCTGCAGGTCCGGTTGATACACTTTCTTCCAGAGTAATTCAAGGTTATAAAAATATGAAAAATGCAGCTTCAGAAAAATCTCCTTTAAAAAGAAATATTACATTGGATGAAGTTGCAAACTCAGCCTTATTTTTACTTTCAGATATGAGTTCAGGTATAACCGGAGAGATATTACACGTTGATTCAGGATATAACATAATGGGGATTTAAATCAAAATATGCAAGAATGGGTAAAAATAATAATTAACTCTTTAAAAGAGCATGAAATATCTGTCATCACATATATTCCAGATATAAGCATTGATAATATAACGAAAGAAATAGAGGCAGATAATTATTTTAATGTTATACCGGCAACGAGAGAAGAGGAATGTATTGGAATAGCCTCAGGATCTTATATTTCAGGAGTTAACGCTGCAATATTTATGCAATCAAGCGGTTTTGGCAACTGTATTAATGCTTTAGCTAGTCTAAATATACCGGCAAGAATACCAATTCCTATGTTTATTAATTTAAGAGGAGAAATTGGAGAATTTAATATAGCTCAGGTTACAATGGGACGTTCAACAAAACCAATTCTTGATTTACTCAACATACCTCATATCACTCTTGATAGCGAAATAGATTTACAAAAAAATGTTTCAGGAAATATAAAACTTTGTTATTCATACAGAAGTCCTCTAGCATTATGCTTAACTCCTTTATTGCATGGAGGTAAAATTGCTTAGATACGATTTGATCAAAACAATCCTTTATAAAAGCAATAATTCTCCAATTGTTTCAAATTTAGGACCTACTTCAGATGAATTATGGAAAGCAACGAATGAACTTGAACTTCATCCAAGAAATCGTAATTTTTATACTTATGGTTCAATGGGATTATGTTCTTCAATTGCGCTGGGAATTGCAATAAACACATCTGAAACAGTGATATCAATCGATGGCGACGGTTCATTATTAATGAATATGGGAACTCTGTCTACTATAGGAAGAGTAAGCCCGGCAAATTTAATCATTATTGTTTGTGATAATGAAATGTGGGCACAAACAGGTTATCAACCAACAGCAACAGCTTTTAATACTGAACTTGAAAAAGTTGCAAAATCCTGCGGATTTAAAAATACCTTCAAATGTACTAATATTAATGAATTTAAAAATATTTTTACTAAATCATTAAAACAAAATGGCCCTACAATAATAGTTGCAAAAACCAAAGAAACAGGAACATTTCCTGATGTAACACCTGTAGAACCAGAGTTTACAACCTATAGATTCAGAAATTCTATGCTCAATAATACAAAGGACAAATTATGAAATCACAGATAGCATTTTTTAAAGGTGAATTTATTCCTTATGATGAAGCAAATTTACATATCACAACACATGCTCTCCATTACGGAACTTCTATATTCGAAGGTATAAGAGGAAACTGGAATAAAGAAGATGAAACTCTATATGTTTTTAGAATTAAAGAACATTACGACAGATTATTAGAAGGCTGCAAAATGTTAATGATAGATATCCCTTATAGTTCATCTGAACTATGTAAAATTACTATAGAATTATTAGCTAAAAATAATTTTAAAGAAGATATTTATATAAGACCTTTAGCATATAAAAGTGAAGAATTAGTAGCTAACTTAAAATTACAAGATTTATCAAGTGATTTTGCCTTAGTAGCTGTACCTTTTGGTCTATATATTGATTCTGACAGAGCGATTAATTGCTGTACATCTTCATGGAGAAGAATTGATGACACTATGATTCCTACAAGATTCAAAATAGGTGGCCATTATGTGAATAGTATACTTGCAAAAACAGAAGCTACTCTTTCAGGATTCGATGAGGCAATATTTTTAACTCAAGATGGTTATGTTTCAGAAGGAGCCGGTGAAAATTTATTCCTTATAAAGGACAAAACTATAATTATGCCGCCTGTTACAGCAAACAATTTAACAGGGATAACTAGAGATTCTGTTATAAAACTTGCTTCAGAAGAATTAAATATAAAAATAATTGAACAAAATATCAGAAGATCAGAAATATATATGGCAGATGAATTATTTTTAACCGGAACTGCTGCTCACGTAACAGCAGTCGGTTCTTTAGATAACAGAAAAATTGGTGATGGGGATGTAGGGCCAATAACAAAGCAAATTCAAGAATTGTATTTTGAATGTGTTACTGGTAAAAATACCAAATATATTAACTGGTGCACTGCAACAAATAAAGGCAAATAATATTATGTCAAATATAGAAAATTTTTTTAAAATAATTTCAAAAAAAATTAATTATAAAATACCAAAAGATCATATCGATCTAATTAAAAACAGAATAAATGGCATAAATCAAGATTCTGAAGAATTAAATAAATATAAAATTCATAATATGGAATATCCTCCAAAAATTAATAATAATGAATAATCAATTTTCTTATTGTTCAATATCTGAACTTTCAAATTTAATAAAAAATAAAAAAATATCTCCTGTGGAATTAACTCAGTATTTTTTAAATAAACTTGAATCAATCGGGCCTCAATATAATGCTATAGCTCACATAAATAAAAAATCTGCTTTAAAACAAGCTGAGATAGCTGAAAAAAAAATTATAAATAATGAATACCTAGGATCTCTGCATGGTATTCCATACGCAGCAAAAGATTTATTATCAACAAATGATGGTAGTCCTACGAGCTGGGGGGCAAAACCTTTTTTAAATCAACATTATGAAATAGAGTCAACAATAATTACAAAACTAAATTCTGCAGGAGCTATTTTATGTGCAAAAACTTCAATGGTAGAGTTTGCTGGAGGTATGGGTTATCAACAGCCAAATGCAAGTGCTTTTGGCCCTGGAATAAATCCTTGGAATAAATCATTTTGGAGTGGAGGATCATCAAGTGGATCCGGATCTGCAGTAGCGGCAGGAATAATTCCTTTCGCCATAGGATCTGAAACATGGGGTTCAATTTTGTCACCAGCATCTAACTGTGGAATTACAGGATTAAGGCCTACATTTGGTATTGTTAGCAGGCATGGATCTATGGTTTTGTCTTGGACACTAGATAAAATAGGCCCTTTGGCTCTTTCATCAAATGATGTTGAAATCATTACTCAAAATATCATTGGCAAAGATAGTAAAGATCCTTATTCAATCGAAAACTCATTTAATTTAATTAATAAAATACCAAAAAATTTAAAAATTGGTATACCAGATGGTATTACAGATAATATTCAAAATGAAGTAAAAGATAATTTCAACAAAACTTTAAAAATTTTGGAATCGAGATACCAATTAATCCCTATTAAATTACCTGATATTCCAATAAGTGCTGCAACAAGAACTATACTTGCAGCAGAAGCAAGCTCAGCATTTGAAGAAATTTTTGAAGAAGGATTGCAAACTAAATTAAATGCAGAGGAAACTCATTATAGTTCTTTAGCAACTAACTCAGTACTAGCAAAAGATTATATAAAATCATTAAGAATTCAAAATATTTTACACCAACAAATGAATAAAATATTTAATAGTATAGATATCATCATAAGTCCAGTTAAACCATCAACAGCAAGTAAAATAAATGAAAACTTCAGATGGGCTACTAGAAAAGAGTTTAATGAAGATCATCCAATTACTCTGATTGGAGCAATTGGAAATTTAATTGGATTACCTGGAATTAGTATCCCTAATGGTTTTGATAATAATGGGTTACCAACGAGCTTTCAAATTATGGGAGATATACAATCAGACCATATGATCATTAAATGCGCACAATTAATACAAAGTGAAACTGATTGGCATAACAAACACCCTAATTAAAGTAACTTAACAGAATCAATATTCATCGATTTACTTACACTAGAAAACCAGTCAACTACTTCTTTATGTAAAGGGATTCCATTTTCTATTCTTTCTTGTTCATTTTCATATTCCATAATACCTGGATATATAACTCTGTCTGCATCTGAGGTAGGCGGGGTATTTAATAAAGTTTCTAACATAGCATCCATATTAGATATAAAAATATTATATTCAGTAAATGATTCAATATTGAAAGCAGCAAAAAAATGGCATAAATTACCATTAGGATCCACCATGTTTGGAACATTCCCCGATAATATCGTACACAAAATTTCTACAAACAAAGATAAGCCGTAACCTTTATGAGAACCTTGGTCACGATTTCCTCCAAGTGGCAACAAGTTAGGAATATCAATAAAATCTTCAGAAACATCAACACTCATAGGTTCCATTATAGGATTCCCATTTTTATCTCCAATTGACCCCGCACTTAATTTGGTGCCATTTCTCGCAACTAATCTAACTTTATTTCCTGCTATAGAAGAAGTTGCAGCATCAAATAAAAAATATGGATATTTATTTGAAGGAGCAGCCAAAGAAATTGGATTTGTCCCTGTTCTGGACTCTGATGCAAAGGTAGGTAAAACAAGGGTACCTCCAGCAGTAAGACATATTCCTACCATTTTATTCTCTGCTGCTATTCTTGCATGATGCCCTACAGCACCAATATGCCCACTATTAAATAAAGTAACTATACCAACGCCTGAATCTTTTGCTTTTTTAATAGCATATTCCATAGCTGGCGGTCCCTGTAAAATTCCTAGTCCGTTATTACCATCAATATTAATTATTGATGAACTTTCTTTTACTATTTGCATATTAGCAGATGGATTTAATTTACCATCCTGATAATCTTTTACATAAATACGAAGCATATTTGATACTCCATGTGTATCTACGCCACGTAAATCAGTAGAAACGAGCACATCAGATCCAATTTCTGATTCTATTTCTGAAACACCACAGTTAATAAAAATTTCTTTCACAACTTGTCTTAAAGAAATAGAATCTACTCTTATTACATCGCCGTCAGGTATCTGAAATTGCTTTAACATGGATTGGCTCTTAATTAATCCATTGATTCTCGAATTTTTTTAATCACTACATCAACATCATTATCAGAAACGTTTAATGGATCAAAAATTATTTCATCAGGATGTATGAGATTACTCATAAATATTGGAGTATCACCTTCCTTAAGTTTTTGGAGAATGTCCCCAGCTTTTGGCCCATCCCATTCTTCAGTAAACAATAATGATGACACTGGAGTTAAATAATCTTCTTTGTCATGTTTAACTTCAGCATTCAATCCTGGGGTTTCACTAAAAGCATCTACCACTTTCTGGCTCTTATTTCTAAATTTAGAATTTTCAATCTGCTCATCTTCATTGACAAAATTATTTAAAGCTGTAAGAAGACCCACTATCTCTTCTTTTGCAACTTTAGCTGATCTACCAAGAAATTGGTGAGGAGATGCATTTGCATATGCGGCTTGAATTAATTCCTTCTTCCCTGACAAGATACCTGTTCCCTGAGGACCTCTAATTCCTTTACCTCCACTATGAATAACTAAATCTGCTCCCAATTTATGATATTTTGATAAATTTTCTCTAGGTGGCAACATTGAAGCTGCATCAACTATTACAGGTACGCCTCTTGAATGAGCAATTTCACATACTTTATCTAAAGATAATGCCATCTTAGAAACACCTGGGGAAAATAAATATGCAACAGCAGCTGTTTTATCTGAAAAAGCTGCCTCTAATTGCCATTCATGACATCTTTTACCATCACCAATTTCTACGAATTTTGCACCTGCAGCTCTGTAACACTGATCATAGGCAAATCTGTGAGATCTTTGAATAATAATTTCATTTTTCATTCCTTCTGTATCAGGTAGCCTTGCCATTTTAGCAGGATCATCCCCAGCGATTACAGCACAAGCTTGTAATAATAAGCCTCCTGCAGAACCGCTAGTAACTAAACCATATTCGGATCCAGTCAATTCTCCAATCATTTTTCCAGCTGCAATATTTAATTCGTCCATATCAAGCATAACAGTTGAAGCTTCAATCATTATTTGTGTAACCTCTGGGCGTAATTGCGAACCACCATACATTGTTGTCGTACCAGCAGCACTTATTCCTTTTCTTACACCTAATTTTTCATACAATTCATCTAAACTACTCATAATATACCTCCGTCTAAAAATATTAATGTGGTATAAAATCTAAAACAAGCTAAAAAGATAATTATTTAATGATTCATTTGCAACAATGACGCATTATATGTATTTTTTAATAACATAGCTATTGTCATAGGTCCAACACCACCAGGAACAGGCGTTATCGCACTTACCTTTCCCAACATTGATTCAAAATCAACATCTCCTACTAATCTGAAACCAGATTTTTTAGTATCATCTGCAATCCTGTTAATTCCAACATCAATAATCACTGAACCAGTTTTAACCATATCAGAATGCAAATAATTAGCTTGCCCTATAGCAGCAATAATTATGTCAGCATTTAATGTATATTCAGAAATATTCTTAGATCTGGAATGGCAAACAGTAACAGTGGCGTTGAAATTTTTATTCTTTTGAACAAATAAATTTGCCAATGGAATTCCCACGATATTACTTCTGCCAATAATTACCATATTTGATCCCTCTACTTTAATATTGTTTCTATTTAACAATTCAGATATTCCAAATGGGGTGGCTGGAATGAATCTTGGTTGCCCTAAACTTAAAAGACCTACATTATGAGGATGTAATCCATCAACATCTTTTAAAGGATCAATTGAATTTATAATCTTATCTTTATCAAAATTTTCAGGCAAAGGTAGCTGAACCAAAATACCATTTACAGCTTTATCATTATTTAATTTTTTAATTAATTTAATAACATTTTCTGTATTATCATTGTCACTAAATTTATAATCTTCTGCATACATACCAGCAGATATAGCTGATTTTTGCTTATTTCTTACATAAACATGAGATGCAGGATCATCACCTATTAAAATTACACATAATTTAGGTACTATATTATATTCATTTTTTAATTTGGAAACATCTTCAGTAATTTCTAATCTGATATCTGATGAAATCAATTTCCCATCTATTAGTTTTGTTTTCAACACATTCCTCTACATACAATTTTTGTAAGAGATTTTATAATAAAATCAAATTACATTAAAGGCAAGTTTTGGTTTTAGTAGGGACTGATTTAATTGAAATAGATAGAATATCTAAAACAATAGAAAATTATGGTCAACGCTTCCTAAATAGAATATATACAGAACATGAAATAAATTTCTGCAGAGGAAAGGTGAATTCTCTTGCGGGGAGATTTGCTGCAAAAGAAGCCGTCATGAAGTTATTAGGAACTGGTGTCAGAGGAGTTGGATGGAAAGAAATTGAAATTCACCGGCAAAGAGGGCATAAGCCTACTATTAATCTTTATAACAAAGCAAAAAATGTTGCAATTAAAAAAAGAATCATCGATATAGAAATATCAATCTCTCATTCACGTTCAACAGCGTTTGCTGTAGCTGTGGCGTCTACGGAATAAAATGAGAATTGATAATCATTTTAAAAAAATAGTAAGTTACAAAGAAATGAAATCTATGGAAAAGATTGCCATTGATAGTGGTAAAACAGAATCTGATTTAATTAATAATGCCGGAAAAGAAATAGCAAAATATATAAAGAAAAATTTTATCGAAGAGAAAAAAATTTTATTTATATTAGGTAAAGGTAATAATGCAAAAGATGGATATATTGCTTTTAAACAACTTTTAAAATCCAAATATGAAATAAACATTCTATTAGTATTTAAAGATTCAGATTATAAATCATGGAATTATGATCTAAATAAATTTTCACCTAAGATTTATTACTTAAACGATCAATTTAACACTCTTCAAACTTTAATAAATGATGCTGAAATTATTATAGATGGAATATTTGGTATCGGTTTAAATAGAAATATCACAGGGAATATCAGCAAATTAATTAAACATATAAATTATTCGGATAAATATATAATATCAATCGATGTTCCATCCGGCCTGTCTTCTATATACGAACAAAAAAACAATAATACTAATACTATAATTGCTAATGAAACTTTATGTATTTCGGGAATAAAAGACTGCTGTTTAACTATAAACGGGCATAAATATTCAAATAAATTGATTAACCTGGATATAGGTATTACAAAATATCCAAAAAATTATAAATATAAATTTCTTATAAATCCACAATCAACTTTTAACTTAATCCCTAAAAAGGATGCCTATGGTGACAAAAGATTATCAGGTGAAACATTAATTGTAGGAGGGTCAAAAAAATATCCTGGTTCAATACTCTTGGCTGCTTCAGCAACTCTAAATACCGGAATTGGTTTATTAAGTTTAGGTATACCTTTATCAATTTATGATGTTATAGCAGGTAAAATTCCAGAAGCAACTTTAGATACAATTAAAAATAATAATGAATTTATATCGAAAGATAACATCAAATATTTATTTGAAAATAAAAAAAGAATAAACTCATTATTAATTGGTTGTGGAATGGAATCAAACAATACAACTCAAGCGTCTGTTGATTTTTTACTAAAAAATATATCTAATCATTTCAAATACTTAAACGGAATTGTCATCGATGCTGATGGTTTAAATAACTTATCCAAAATAAATAAATGGTGGCAATATAAATTACCTAATAATACAATAATCACCCCTCATGCAAGGGAAATGTCTAGGCTTACAGGACTTAGTGTAAACGAAATAAATAAAAATCCAATTGAAATATTAGAAACTTACACAAACCTTTGGAATGTTACAATTGTCTTGAAAGGACCGTTAACATTTATAGGAAATCGCCATAAAAAATATATTTTAAATAGACCAAACCCCGGATTAGCAAAAGGTGGCACAGGAGATGTTTTGGCAGGAGTGATTAACAGCTTTTTAGCACAAGGGTTAAATTCAGAACATAGTACAATTTTAGCTGTCTCCTTAATATCTGAATCAGGAGAAATATCAAAAGAAAAATATGGCATACACGGATCAACTGCTTCTAAATTGATCAACAACATATCAAAAATAATTAATCAAAATAATTAAATTTATATTTCAAATGAGAAAAAACACTAAATCACAAAATATTCAGCTCATGTTTAATAAAATTGCAAAAAAATATGATCTGATGAATTATATTATGTCATTAGGGAATCATAAAAAATGGGAGCAAGAAATTGTTGAATCAATTAAAATAAATTCAAAAAAAACAGACAAGATATTGGATATTGCTTGCGGCACAGGTTCATTAACAAAAGAAATAATTAAACATTCATCTAAAAATCAAGTGGTAGGATTAGATTTCTCTGACGGTATGCTCAAAATAGCAAAAAGCACTGTACCAAACTTAATTTTAGGAGATAGTCATTATTTACCATTTAAAAAAAAATATTTTGATCATATAACTATAGCTTATGGTATAAGAAATTTTGAAAATATTACACAATCATTACAAGAAATAAATTATGTTTTAAATAACAAAGGTACATTAAATATTATAGAAATCATCAAACCATATAGTAATATCAAATCATTTATCTTTAAACTAGGATTTTTTATCTTTGCCCCTTTATTTGGATTAATGTTTTCAAATAATTTTTCTGCTTATTTATATCTCCCAAAATCATCAAACTCATTTTTAACTGAAAAAGAAATAAACAACTTATTACAAAAAAATGGATTCAAGAAAATAACAACAAAAAAGAAAGCATTCGGTTCAGTAATTCTTTTAAATGCCTTAAAATCAGACTAATCTAATATTATCAGCAGATAATTTATCCACTAAAGTTTCATATGTACTTGATGCTGCATTCTTAAAAAGTTTATTAAGAAATGAAACTTTAGGTTTATAAATAACAGTTTTTTCTGAACAATTTCCTTCTTTTGCAGCTAATTTAATTGCATAATTAAAATTACCAATACTATCAATCAATCCTAATTCTTTAGCTTTAGGAGCCCAGTAAATTTTACCATCAGCAATTTTTTTTATTTCTTTATAATCTTGATTCCTGTTAACAGAAACAATTTTTAAAAACCTTTCATAATAATCATCTATAAAGTCCTGTAAATATTTCGAATCATTTTTGGTTTGTTTTCTCCATATTGAGCCTGAATCTTTAAATTCTCCTGTCTTATTTACTTCAACCTTTACACCTAAATTATTTAAGAGATCAACTAACACTGGGCGGATTGATATTACTCCTATTGAGCCAACAATAGATGCTTCAGTTGCTATAATATGCTTTGATGCACATGCAAGCAAATATCCTCCGGAAGCTCCCAATCCTTGAATGTAAGCAATAACCGGTTTTGTTTTATTTAAAGACACTAAAGATGAATAAATTAAATCTGAATCGGTAACTCCCCCTCCTGGAGAATTGATATCAATAATAACTGCTTTAACAGATTTGTTTTTTTCTGCTTTAATTATCAAAGATGAAATTTGATCATACTTTATAGTTGATCCTATAGTTCCATGTATTTTGATTACAGCAATTTTCCCTTTATTAAAAATTTTAAACATAATTTAAAGTATCTGATATTTCTGAGATAATATATTTGTAAGTATATTTAACAATTTTATTTTATAACATGAAAAAAATCTACGACCGAATTTCAGCAGGTGGTCTTGTGTATAAAAAAATCGATAACATATTATATTTTGTTTTATGTTACAAAAAGAAAACAAATCGCTGGCATCTACCCAAAGGAACACAAGAATTAAATGAATCTATTTACAATACAGCAATAAGAGAAGTAGAAGAAGAAACAGGATTAGAAGTTAAAATGAAAACGTTTTTATCAGATATATTTTATAAATTTACAGATACCCAGAATAATACATTAAATAAAAAAGTGACTTTTTATATTATGGAAGCTATTGGTGGTTGTTTTGAAAAACATGATAAAGAATTTGATAAAATAATCTGGGCAGATTCTAATGAAGCAATTAAATTACTAAATTACACTAATGAAAAAGAATTGGTTACAAAAGCTACTCTACTGGTATAAAGACATGAATAATAATACATTTACTTATACAAATATTCTTTTAGATAAAATAAAAGAAATAAAAGGTGAAAAAATTATTCTAAAGAATAAATCATTAAACGATTTTGCAAATGACTATATGTGGAGAACAGATGCAGAATTATCTACACTTGATGCGACATATCCTTTAGATTTGTCTTTCAAGGATTTTGTTAGAGCATATAAATCAGAAATAATGAAAAGCACAAAAAACACAGCAAGATTTTCTGTTTTTGTAAATAATGAACATATAGGAAACAGCATGCTTTATAACATAGATTATTTCAACAATTCCATGGAACTTGGAATAATGATAGGTAAAAAAAATTATTGGAATAAAGGATATGGAACGGATGTTGTAAACACAATGCTGGAATTTATATTTAATAATACAAATTTCAGCAAAATATACTTACATACATTAAAATGGAATACTCGAGCTCAACAAGCATTTATAAAATGTGGTTTCAAAATAACTAGAGAAGTACAGAAAGATAATAAAAATTTTGTTTATATGGAAATTATAAAACCTAATCTTCGCTAATTTTAATTCCTGATATATTCTCAATAAATGTTGCAATCCCTGAATGATCCAACTCACCCTTTCCTTCATTTACCAAAGAGGTAATCATTTGTTGAATTAATCCAGTAACCGGGATAGAAACACCTAATTCTTTTGCAGTCATTAATGCATTATTTAAATCTTTTTGATGTAATTTGATTCTAAATCCAGGAGCAAAATTACCATCAGCCATCATAGGTCCTTTAGCATTCATAACTGTACTTCCTGCCAGGCCACCCTGTATAGCGTTTAATA
>ENA-UPTF01001582-UPTF01001582.1-marine-metagenome-genome-assembly--contig:-NODE-1582-length-14150-cov-4.479144_pt1 | contig 14150 bp, 15 predicted proteins | sample MGYA00238166_ERZ767019 | MGnify/ENA primary metagenome ERZ767019 (study PRJEB28930, sample SAMN06266391) | marine metagenome | isolation source: Sea water from 250 m depth | place: Atlantic Ocean...
TTTAAAAGTAAGTGGTTTTCTTATTATACCCTCAATAAGCGTAATAAATATATGCCCCCCATCTAAACCAGGAATAGGCAATATATTAATAAATGCAATGTTACAACTAATAAGAGCCATAAGAGTTAAAAATGGAATCCATCCTGCTTCAGCAGTTTGTCCAGCTAATTGAGCAATCATAATTGGTCCGCCTAATTCTTTCATGGATGCCTGTCCAGAAGTAAGCATTTTTATTGTTAAAATTGCCATCCCAAACCCACGCATTGTTGCCGTAGCACCCATATTCATGCTTTCAATTATATTAACTGGTACATTTTGATATTCTGGATAAATCCCAATTATTCCAATTGTATCTCCATTAGTAGGGTTGATTTGAAAAGTGGAATTCAATGAGATTTTTAATTTTTTTACACCACGATTATAAATAATATCTATTTTTTGGTTTGGTCTTTGGTGAATTTCTTTGGTTAATTCATTCCAAGTCCCAATTGATTTGCCATTAACAGACTCAATGATATCACCAACTTTTAACCCAGACTTCTGTGCAGGCATATTATTTATTACCTCATTAATAATGGGCATTGTTGAAGGAATTAATCTCCCGGAATAATTAGATAATCCAGTAAAAATAATAAAAGCTAATATCAAATTCATTATAACGCCGGCACTTTGAAACCATATTTGTTTCCATTTTGGTTTGCTCATTAATTCATATGGTTTATTATCATATTTTGTGTCCATACTTTCATCAATTATGCCTGCAACTTTTACATATCCACCAAATGGAATAATTGCCAAACAATATTCCGTGCTAGTTCCTTTACGACCTGGGATTGATATAATTGATTCATATATTGGGCCCCATTTATATTTACCTGATTTATTTTTTTTGTAAAAAAATAATCTAAATTCCCAACCGTTAACCACAGATGTAAAAGTCATAAGGCGAGGGGGAAAACCAACTGAAAAACGTTCTACTTTCACTCCAATAGAGCGCGCTGCAAGATAATGACCTAACTCATGTACGAAAACAATTACACCAAGTAGAACTATTGCTGCAAATAATGTTGTCATATTTATTCTCTAGCCAACTTTTTTACTAACAAATCTTTTAACATAATCAGTTGTCCATGCTTCTAAATGCAACAAATCATCTAAGGAAGGATTAGAAACCCAATCATGCTTTTCACATGCTTTTTCAATAATATAAGGAATATCCATAAATCCAATTTCATTATTTAAAAAACGATAGACTGCTTGTTCATTTGCTACATTTAAGACCGCTGGCATAGTACCTGCTTTATTTAAAGCTTCATATGCTAATGATATACAAGGAAATCTTTCTGTGTCTGGAGGCTCAAAATTTATCGATCCTAATTGTAATAAATCCAGAGATTCCCAATTACCAAAACACCGGTCCGGATATGTTAATGCATATTGAATGGGAACCTTCATATCCGGGACACCTAACTGTGCTTTTACAGATTTATCTTTAAATTCAACCATAGAATGAATAATGGATTCAGGATGAACAATTATTTTTATTTTATCTTCATTTACACCAAAAAGCCATTTGGTTTCAATAACCTCAAGCCCTTTATTCATCATAGTGGCAGAATCAATGGTGATTTTATTACCCATTGACCAGTTGGGGTGATCAAGAGCTTCTTCCTTTTTTATTTCACTAAATGTATTGATATCTCTAGTTCTAAAAGGTCCTCCACTACCTGTTAGAATTATTTTTTCAACATTATCAATTCTCTCTCCAGCTAAACATTGCCAAATCGCCGAATGTTCACTATCAACTGGAAAAATTTTTGCCCCATATTTATTTTTCTCTTTATCAATTATATCTCCAGCCATAACTAGACTCTCTTTATTACTCAAAGCAATATCTACTGATGAACGAATGGCATTGATAGTAGGTTCCATTCCAGATGAACCAACAAGACTATTTAACATAATATCCACATCAGATCGGGATGATAATTCAAGCAATCCTTCTCTTCCATGAAGAACTGAAATTGCAGAATCTTTTAATGACTCTTTCACAAAATCCACCCTACTTGAATCAACAATGGCAATAGTTTCTGGTTGGTATTTTTTAGCCTGCTCAATAAGAACATTTGAATTTTTATACGCACTTAAAGCTTTTACATTAAATTTATCAGCTAAATTATCAATCACATTTAAAGCATTTACACCTATAGAACCTGTTGATCCAAGTATTGAAATATTTTTCATTATTAGAAAAAATCTCCTATACTAATTGATATAAAATTAATTTTTGATCCAAATAAAACTTGTGGTGAAAGTACAAACCCAAACAATTTAGTTGATAAACCAAAGCTAACATAGTTTGTTTGAAAATCATAATTGTCTGATATATTATAGCTAAGGACATTTACCATATTTGTACCAAAACCAGAATTCAGTTTAAGATTATTCCATGCAAAAAATTTGATTATAGAAACACTCATTGCAGATAATCTAAATTGTTTATTTGAATTAATTCTTCCTGAATCAAATAATATTCTCCATTGTGAAGGCTCCTCTATTGATCCTGGTTTTAGAGTTAAACCCCAACCATACATTTGTATTGCCCGGTTATCTGAAGAAAAATTTGCCATTTTACCTTTAATTGATAAATTCCATGATATTTTAATTTTGCTCTCAATTGATGGTGAAAACCCATCATTAGATAACTCTTTATTTAATGAAGAGCTAATTGCTATTCTTCTATCATTTCTAATTTCAACTGGGGAATTATATGTCGCAAATAAACCTCCATATTTAAACGTAGAGTTAATATTATTATTTAATTTAAATGAAGACCACTGGGAAAATAATAAAGATACTGAAAGTAATAATATTGTAAATCGTACCACGTATTTAAATATATTAAATGATGCCTCGTTCACTTGATTCAATAAAATTAAGTATGTTTTTAATTTCATCAGTTTGAGGTATGGTTTCCCTGATCTTATTCAAGGCTTGACCTCGATTTAATTTTGATACAAAATATGTCCGATATGCCTTTTTTATTAGCGCCCTGTTTTCAATATCAATACCTCTTCTTTCTAAACCAATTTTATTTATCCCAACAAATCGTAAAGGTGCACCAGATACAGTTATATATGGTGGAACATCTTGTTTTGCAGTAAACCCGCCCCCTATAAGTGATTGAGTGCCAACTTTTACAAATTGATGAACCATTACACCGCCTCCTATATTTGCCCAATCCCCTATTTCAACATGCCCCCCTAGTGTAGCTAAATTTGCCATAATCACGTTATTACCCACTATACAATCATGTGCAACATGCGCTCCTGTCATTAATAATGTATTATCACCAACAATTGTCTTGCCAAAAGCTTTGGTCCCTCGATTAACTGTTACAGATTCACGTATTACTACACTATCACCTATACTAGTTTTAGTGTCTTCACCTTTATATTTCATATCCTGAGGAGCCTCTCCTAATGAAGTATTGTGAAAAATATTACAATTAGACCCTATGGCCGTACCGTTGCAAATTGTATTATGGTTTCCAATACTAGTTCGATCACCAATAATAACATTATCCTCGATAATGGTATACGCACCTACATTTACATCTTGACCTAAATTGGCTTTGGGTGAAATTATAGCTGTGGGATGTGCAGTGATGGGATCAGGCTCCTGCCCGGTCCACCACCGTTGCTTTTAAATTTCCTTCGGCAACTAGTTTATCGCCGACGTAACCCTTCCCGATAAGTAGAGCTGTACCTAAACGAAATTTTGCTAGGGTCATTTCCAGACGCAATTGATCACCAGGAATAATAGGATATCTAAATTTTGAATCTGATAATGCAGAGAAAAACATATTCTTTTTCATCGGATTCTCAACACTATTTAATACTAAAAAAGCTCCAGCTTGTGCCATTGCTTCTAAAACAAGAACCCCAGGCATAACTGGTTGACTTGGGAAATGCCCCTGGAAGAATGGTTCATTTATTGATACATTCTTATAGGCAGTTAATTTTTCACCAGGTGTGATATCAACAATACGATCAACTAGAACAAAAGGATATCGGTGTGGTAATAAATTTAAAATAGAATTAATATCAAACATATAATCACCGGATTGACTTGTCTGATATTGTTGCTGCAAAATCTTTTTCTGATAAACTTTTTTAATTTTCTTTACTAATTCTACATTTGCAGCATGCCCACTTTTTGAAGCGATAACATGACCTTTTAGTGGCATCCCTAACAAAGCAAGATCTCCAATAAGATCAAGTGCTTTATGCCGGACAGGTTCATTTTCAAACCTTAATTCTTTTCCATTTAATGTACCATTCGCTCCAAGACTAATTTTTTTATTTATTCCAAATAAAGATTTCAAATTTTCTGCTTCATTTTGATCAATTTCTTTATCTACAATAACAACTGCATTATCTAAATTCCCACCTTTAATTAAGCCTTCTTCTTTAAGTGTTTCAACTTCACTTAAAAAACAAAATGTCCGGGCAGGAGCAATATCAGTTGCAAAATTTTCCTCAAGATTTTCCATGGTAGTAAATTGAGTTCCCAATGATTTATACTCATAATCAATCATAAATGTCACGCGAAATTGATCAGAAGGCATAATATGAATATCAACTCCACGCTTTGGATCAGAATATCCTACTGCTTCGTCAATATTGAGATAGTTTCTTGGTACTTCTTGTTTTACAATACCGGCTTTAAGCAATGCTTCAACAAAATCAATTGAACTACCATCCATAACAGGAGGTTCTTTTTCAGTTAACTCAATTAAAACATTATCTAAACCAATTCCCACACATGCTGCTAAAGCATGTTCTACTGTATGAATTCTTACTCCATTTTCTTCAATCGTTGTTCCACGTGATATATCTACAACATGATCAATATCAGCACGAATTTCAATTCCGTCCTGAATATCCATTCTTTTAAATCTTATCCCAAAATTTTCTGGGGCAGGCTTAAATGTTATTTTTGATTCAACACCTGTATGTAATCCTACACCTATACAAGATGTTTGAGTAGCAATTGTTCTTTGAAATTTTATAAAGGCCATTATTTTAAATTTTTTTCTAATTCTTTTAATCTGCTTTTCAATTGTTTCACTTCAATATAAACAGCATCACGACGATTTTTATCCTTTATTTCTCTTGCTGGAGCTCCAGAATACATCTTTCCTCCATCCAAATCTTTTGTAACTGCTGTATAGCATGCAAATACAGCTCTATCACCAATAGTTACGTTGTCAATCGCACCTGCTTGTCCGCCAAAAACACAAAATTCACCAATTTTTGTACTTCCTGCTATTGTAACGTGGGCAGTTAATAAACAACCCTTTCCAACTTCAACATTGTGAGCAATTTGAACACCATTATCGAATTTGCATGAATCATTAATGATTGTGTCCCCAATAGTTCCGCGGTCAATTGTACAATTTGCACCTATTTCGACATTATTACCAATAATTACCTTACCTATATGAGGTATCTTTGTATGTATATCATTTTGAGTTACAAACCCATAACCATCAGCGCCAATTACACACCCAGAATGAATAATGCATTCAGCTCCAATTTGTGTTCCTTTATATAAATGGATATTACTATGTATTGTAGTATGAGAGTCTATAATTACATTTTTACTAATTACATTATTGGATCCAATAACAACATGATCTCGAATTTTTACACCAGGACCTATAACCGAGTTAGAACCAATAGATACATTTTTACCAATAATTGCATTTGGATTAATTTGTGCTGAATCATGAATACCTGTTTCATCTGTATCATTTAATGAAAAATAATCAAGCACCTTAATAATTGCTAACTTTGGATTATCAACAATAATTCCATTTTTTCTAGCAATTAAGTTTTTATCGTTACTTATTATGGCAGAAGCTTTAGTGGTATCTAAGAATTTTTTATATTTATTACTTGCAATAAATGTTATTGTACCAGACTCGCCACTATCGATAGCTGAAACGCCATTAATCATTAGCTTAGGATCCCCAATGACCAAACCGTCAACAGCTTTGGCAATTTCTAAGAGAGAAATCAAAACAATAAGTTAATTTTCTGTCTTGCTCGAATTTTGATCTTTAGAAATGTTGTATTTACGTAATTCTAATAAAACATCATCAGTTAGATCATGTGTCGGATTACCATAAAGTAGTGAGGTTGATCCATCAATAATAAAATCAATTTTTTTAGCAGCAGCTATTTTATCCACAGCCCTTTTAACTTTAGATAGAATATCAAATTCTAATTGTGCTTGACGTCTATAGAGCTCTCCCTCTGGTCCAACCATTGTAACTTGAAATTTTTGAATAGTCGCTTCTCGAGAGACAATTTCAGCTTCTTTTTCTTTACGCCATTCAGGACTACTCATTAATCGCTGTGTCTCAAAAGCTTTCTTAATACTATCCAATTCAACAATCATCGTGTTGTACTGAACATTCACTTGACGATATTCCAATTGAAGTTGAGCCTCAGCATCTTTGAATTCTTCATACTCAGCTCGAATTCTATCTGATTGTACAAATCCAATTTTATTTTGAGAAAAAACTACCATTGGTAACAATATTGTTACTAAAGTTATAGTTGTGATTATTCTACGAATCACAATAGCCTCCTTAATTTAAAATTTTATCTACCAAAAATGATGGTGTATTCCCATCCTTGGGGTTTCCCATCCCCAGTTATGTCATCAAAACCATATCCCATATCAAATCCCAATTGTCCAATCATAGGCATAAAAAATCTAATTCCTATTCCAGCTGATCTTTTTAATTCAATTGGATTTCTTCTAGGAAATCCTAAAGAATGCATTAACCGAGAATCATTCCAAACTCCACCAGCTTCAGCAAACAACATAGCATATACAACTGGATTCTCAGAAAAAGGAAATCTGAATTCATTTGTGTATTTTAATATTGTATTTCCACCAATACCTCTACCCTGAGTACTTAATGGGCCAATGGCATTATCAGGATATCCTCTAAGCATCGTCCCATATGGTATCCCATTTCCACCCATAATAAAGCGTTCATAAGGTGAAATATAGGAAAATTTTCCATCACCAACATTCAACATTCTAATAGACCCTATTTTTATTTGACTAGTTAATACAAATTTCCAAAATGTTGGTGTATACCAATCCAATGTTAAAACATGCTTATGAAAATTTTCATCTCCTCCTAAAACTCCTCCAGAAAATGTTGAAACTAACGTAGCAGTTGATCCTTGAGTTGGAAATTCAGCTCTATCTCTACTATCACGAGTAATTATTTGAGCTATTTGTATACCGGTTGTTTTTCTAATGGTACCAACATAATCATTTAATACTTCATCGTCTCCCATATATTCACGTTGTTGAATTGTAAATTCCCAACGAGATCTAAAATAATCATCTGGCCATTTCATTCGTCGACCCCATTGGATAGATCCACCTCGTGAAAGCATATCAAATGGATAAAAATAATATGAATTACCTTGTCCTCTAAATGTATAAAAAAGTGAAAATCCAATTCGATTAGGGGTGTCTCTGAACATTGGGTCTACAAATCTTAAGTGAAAACTTTCATACTTCCCAGGTGTACCATAATTATTATATACTGATACTTGAGTACCCACATCAAACCCAAAGGAGAGCATCTGACCCATACCTAAAAAATTATTAAACTCAATATTGGCTCCACCAGTCATTCCATAAATTCCAGTAAATCCAATATTTGCACTTGCTTTGTCAGAAGACTTTTCACTTAGGGAAATATCGAGATCAACTTCATCTTCATCAACTGGAACAACATTTGGGCTTAAAGATGTCGGGTCAAAATAATTTAAAACGTGCAGTTTTCTCATGCTTCTTTGCAAAAGTGTTCTTCTAAATAGATCCCCAGGAAAAACATCTAATTCTCGACGGATAACATTTTCACGTGTTTTTTCATTACCATAAATATTAATATTTCTTATGTAAACCTGATTATTTTCAGTTATAGAAAAATGTACATCCAATGAATCATCACCAACAGGTGTAAATGACGGTTCAATATTGCTGTACAAGTAACCTCGATCCATGTATAAGCTTTGTACATTTTGATATACTGCTTCATCAAAACCTGACTGACTAAACGCATCTCCTGATTGCAGGTTAAGTGTATTTTCTAAAATTTCAGTTTCATATAATGAATGCCCTTCCCAAGTAAAATTTCTAAATTTATATTTTTCTCCTTCATCAATATTAACCTGAACAACAAGACCTCTTTTTTTAGATTCGTAATATACTGTATCTGCTAATATAGTAAAGTCGCGGTAACCTTCATCCCTATAATATTGGCTCAAAGAATTCAAATCTTCCTTAAACTTTTTTGAATCATAAGGAGAGGCCCAAAATCTCCACCATGTACGGATTTTTGTATCTTTAAGTTGCCAACGTAGTTTTGATAGACTGAGTTTTTTTTTAACAGATTTAGGTAGGGGAATCCAAGACTTTGTTGCTAGCCATCCAAAATTATTTTCATGACCTGAAATAACTATATCTTTAATTTTTAATTTTTTTCCTTCAATGATGTTAAAAATAATATCATTTTTTTGATCTTCACCTTTACCTATAATTTTTGATTCTGCCGTTATCTCAGCAAGAAAATAGCCATCTTCCATATATAAATTTTTGATTTGATTGATCATCTTTGTAGTAAAATTTGGCTTGATACGCATGCCTCTATGATAAGAAAGTTCTTCTTTGAGTTTCTTATCTTTCAGTTTTTTATTACCTTTGAAAATAACTTCACCTAATACTGGTGATTCCTCAACTTCAATTGTAATTAGTATTCCATCAGGTGTTTCGCCATCAAAATGGATATCTATATTACTAAAGACACCTAATTCCCATAAACGTTTAACAGCACGTCTAAAATCTTCAGTTGATGCTTTTTGTCCATTTTTTAATCCAGAAGTATATAAAATCATATTATCACTAGTCGCTTGATTCCCTTCAACATTTACTTCTTTCAAAGTGAATGAGGGAGGTGCTTGTCCAATCAAAAATGATAAATAAATAAATAAACCAAATTTTCTCATTATAAAACCTGTTCCCCAGTCCTTCCAAACCTACGCTGCCTTGATTGATAATCATAGATGCTATTCAGAAGCTCTTTTTCTCGAAACTCTGGCCAAAAAACATCAATCATGTATAGTTCAGTATATGCTGACTGCCATAATAAAAAATTACTTATACGATTTTCACCTCCAGTTCTAATCAAAAGATCTGGATCCGGTATATCTGATGTATATAATTCTTTCGATATCATGTCTTCAGTAATATCATTTAATTTAATTTTTTCTGTATTGGCTTTATCAACAATACGTCGGACAGCAACTAATAGTTCCTGTCTACTTCCATAACTTAATGCAAGGATTAAATTTAAGCCTGTATTATTTTTAGTCTTATTAATTCCTTCCATTATTTCTTTATATGATTTTTCTGGCAAATCATTCAATCGGCCAATCGCTGATAAACGAACATTATTTTTATGAAGATTCTGAACTTCTTTTTTTATCGTAGCAAAAAGCAATGTCATTATTGATGAAACTTCTTTTTTTGGTCTATTCCAATTTTCACTTGAAAATGTATATAATGTTAAATAATCTATTCCTATTTCACCACAGACACTGACAATTTCTCTAACAGAGTTTATTCCCTCTTTATGTCCGGCTAGTCTAGGTAAGTTATTAGATGTGGCCCAACGACCATTCCCATCCATAATTATTGCAATATGCTTAGGTAAAGCACCATTACTTAATATTTTATCTCTAAGAGTATTTGACATAGATAATCTTTTAAATATTGACTAAGAAAATTACTGTTTTGTATACGGGCAATCAATCATAACTATTTAGTTTCATATAACTCGGCTTTATGATGATCAAATGATTTAATTTTAGTAGGAACATCAATATTTTTGTATTCTGATTTACATCCATAACATTCTATAGAATCTTTTACTCTTTTATATAATAAAAAATCCAGTAGAGATAATACCAACAAACTAATTCCATATGTTAATGGAACAAAAATAGCACCAATTAAAATTATAATACATCCAAGTGCCTGATTGAAGTCTTTTTTACGATATAAATCCTTACATCCACAAATTGGGCATACAGTAAAATTTAAATTTTCCTTAAATAAATTAGGTTTTTTACATTCATGACATTGAATTGCTTCTGAGAAGGATTTCTCAATTTTACATACTTCACAATCAATATTTTTCAAATGATAAATCCATATTCAAGTAAATAATATTTCAAAATTAAATCGCTAAATAAAATTGAAACAACCGATACATAAACTAAGCCTGTAGCGCTTTGTGTCGCTTGTAATTTTAGTGTTCTCCATATTAATAAATTCAGAATTATTGGGAAAACATTTCCTATAAGAAAAGCAATTCCTAATAAAAAGCCATCAAATTGGAATATGAATGACCAGAGATTATAGTTTATACCATAGTTATCAACATAATTTGTCATAAAAAAATAAATGCCATGCCAAATTATTCTAATAGATAAAAACAATGAAAGTACGATTATTGAATGTTTAAATAATCGTATAGGTAAAGACACGACATTCAAATACCAATGTCCAAGAATCATCGAAAAAAATACGGCCGCTGTAATCATTGAATTCATTAGTATTACAATAAGTGCACTAGTTACATCTAGAGATGGTAAAATATTTGTTAATATTTGAGCTAATACTATGCAACCAAGTACACTTATAATAGAAATTATATAATTATTTATTGTTTCTGAATTCCAATTAATTGCTGTTACAAAAAGCATTAATAATAACCAAATCCACAAATATATTTCTGATACGAAATTTTTTGATATAAAATGGAACCCAATAATCCCAAGGGCTCCTATTATGCAGCACAAACCCATGTTAAAACGATAGAATCCACTGTCAATTTTATTTAATGGGGTAATCCAAAGTAATAGAGGATATATTACTGCATATCCTAAAAAAATAAGAACAATAGTTGCAGTAAAATAACTAAACATTAATGCAAGTTATTTAAGAGCTGTTCTGCAATATTCTTATATATCTTTGCAATATGGCTATCATTATTATATTCTGATAGTGGTTTACCTGAGTCAGTTGCTTCCATAATATCTTGAGATATAGGAATTTCAGCAAGTAAGGGTATGTTTAAACGATCACTTTCAGATTTTCCACCTCCTTTTTTAAATAAATCAATTCGAATAACAAAATTCCCATCATCACCTAAATCTACAGGTTGTCCTTCAATTGAAAGATTTTTCCCATTTTCAACATTCCCCTCTATAAAAAATCCAGACATGTTTTCAATAACACCAAGTAATGGGGTATTCACTTTTTTAAACATATCTGCGCCCTTTCTTACATCCGCAAGCGCTAAATCCTGGGGTGTCGTAACAATGATTGCACCATCTATTTTTAGTTTTTGTGTTAAAGTTAATTGAACGTCTCCTGTACCTGGGGGAAGATCTAATATTAAGAAATCCAGTTCTCCCCATATTACATCGCGAAAAAATTGCTCCGTCATTCTTGCAACTAATGGACCTCTCCAAATAACAGGAGTTTGATTGCCACTAATAAAACCAAAACTCATAATTTTCATTCCCATATGTTCTAATGGAATTAACTTACGATCCTGCGTTAAATCGGGTTGTTCATCGATTCCTAAAATAACTGGCAATGATGGACCATATATATCCAAATCTAATAGACCTACTTTATTCCCCATATTTTTAAATGAAAGTGCTAGATTAGCTGCTACTGTTGATTTTCCAACACCTCCTTTACCACTTGCCACTGCCAATACATGTTTTACTTTATCTAATGGTTGAGGAGGTTGGTTTGCTGAAGATTGAGGTGCTTGTGAGCTAGATTGCTGATCAGTATGCTCCATTACTGATACATTTATTTTTTTAAACTCCTTAGTATCCTTTAATATTTCATTTACTAGAGAAACTACGCTTTCCTTTTTATCCTCTTGTTGTGTTTTAATATTTAATATTACTGATATTGATTCATTTTCTATATTCACATCATGAACCATCCCAAAAGATACAATATCTCTGCTAAACCCAGGATAGGTCACAGTTTTTAATAATTCTAAAACTTTATCTTTATTCATCATAATTATATACAAAAAAAACGGCTGTTGTTTTTAACAACAGCCGTCAATAAATAGTTGTTTTAATATTTGTTACCCCGAAAAATCTCTACCAAACCAATCATAATTGATTTTAGTAAATTTACTCCATTCTTCAGGGACTTCACTTTCCTCAAAAATTGCTTCCACAGGACATTCAGGCTCGCAGGCACCGCAATCAATACATTCCTCTGGATCAATGTATAGTTGCTTTCCTTCAGGGTCAAAACCATCAGCCTTTGCTTCTGCTCCAGCACCTTTTTTATCATCAGGTCCATGAATACAATCAACAGGGCAAACTTCAACACATGCAGTATCACAGGTTCCAACACAAGGCTCAGCTATGATATAAGTCATCATTATCTCCTAATTTGTTTTTCAAAGCGTCAGCAAAATTATAACACTTTTTATATTTTAAGAAAATCCTTTTATGTTAGTTGTAAAAAATAATTTCTATTAAGTTCCGGCGATAATTAATTAAAGCATTTCCTAAATATGCCAAAAGAATATAATTACGATCATTATAAAACTGTGCCAGAACCAGCGGATAAGGTTAATTACAAAAAAAAGAAACCTAAACTAATTGCCGTTGTTGATGAAGACAACTGTACTGGGTGTCAAGTCTGCGTACCATTTTGTCCTGTTGATTGCATAGAACCTGTCCCTAATGAAAAATATGGTACACCAATTCCGCCAGTTCAAGTTCGTTTTGATGAATGTATTGGTTGTCAAATTTGTGCCAAAGCATGTACTAAACTGACTTGGGATGCTATAAGAATGATCAAGACCGAAGAATTTGAAGAAACTTATGATATTACTCTAACTGGCTAATCTACTATCATTGTATATTAACTAAATGATCTAATAATAATTCTCTAATTTCTTTATAAATAAATTCTCCTTTTACAATTCCAATTTTATACATTTTCCCTTCAATTATAATAATATGAAATGGAGTCCCCCACACACGAGAATCATTAATATCATTTCTAAATTTTGTAAATGCAATTTGATTTACATTTTTCTTATTTTTTTCATTTAGCTCCCCAAAAATCATTTTCATTTTTAATTCATATTGTTCTGTAAACTTTTTTGATTTCTCCATATTTGCATAATTCATAACTAAAATAATTTCAAAATCATATTTATAAAATTCTTCATATATATTCCTTAGGGTAACTGCTTCATAATGACAATTTGGACACCATTCAGCAAAATATGATATAATATTGATTTTTGCTTTTTGATCGTTTAATGATTCGTTAATCCCTGGCAATATAGTTAAATCAATGATTGACTGATCAATATTCACCCATTCGATAGATTCATACTCATGTGGCTTATTCATATTTATTTGTATCCTACAATTAATATAATTATAAATAACATTAACAAGCATATATTTCGAAAAAAGCTGAATTTTTGTTTATTTTCTGCGAGTTTCATATCTTTATGAATTAGCATTGCTCTAGAATAATGACTAAATACAACAGCGACAATACCGATAACTATTTTTAATTGTATCCATCCAATCGTAAGCCAATAGGTTTGATCTATTGTCATTAACACTCCAGTTAAAGGAATAAAAAAAGATGCAGGCATTTCAACTTTAGTAATTAAGTCAAGAACAAGATTTAAATCTGATCTATCTTTTCTTGACCATATAATTGATACTGCAAGCGCCGTTCCAAACCATGCTGACATACCTATTAAATGCAACCATTTTAATATTAAATAATAGTTCACGTATTCCATATTCATAATAAAATTAGTCAATCAATCATTCTTAAAAACATGATTTATATTTACTCTACTTAAATCTTTAACTACTAGTGTAGCATTCGACTTTTTTAGAATATTTATTTTTTCGGGGAAACGACATACAATAATTGATTTAGCTCCATTTATATAAGCAGCTTGTGCA
>ENA-UPTF01001585-UPTF01001585.1-marine-metagenome-genome-assembly--contig:-NODE-1585-length-14138-cov-12.352820_pt1 | contig 14138 bp, 11 predicted proteins | sample MGYA00238166_ERZ767019 | MGnify/ENA primary metagenome ERZ767019 (study PRJEB28930, sample SAMN06266391) | marine metagenome | isolation source: Sea water from 250 m depth | place: Atlantic Ocean...
GATGTTCCGAAATTTTGTACTGACATTCGGACTTGCTGCATTGGTAGGCTTGTACCTAGTTTATCGAGGAGGATGGCCGATTGCATTAATCGGACTGCTTTCCATAGCTTCGGGCATACTCTACACAGCTGGTCCATGGCCTCTGGGTTATCTGGGACTGGGAGATTTATTTGTACTGATATTTTTCGGTCCGGTTGCTGTATGCGGAACTTTTTATGTGCAAGCATTAGAGGTTACGGAAATAGTTTTTTATGCCGGTTTAGGCCCCGGATTGTTAGCAACAGCCCTTCTTGCTGTTAATAATTTACGAGACGAACCAACTGACAGAAAAGCAGGTAAACTGACACTGGCAGTGCGTTTTGGACCTGCTTTTGCCCGAGCTGAATACCTTGCACTTTTTGCTTCCGCAGTGATGCTACCCGTTTTACTGGCTTCATGGTTAAACGGGAAATGGTATGCATGTATTTCAGCTCTGATAATTATTCCCGGTTACTCAGCAATTCGTCAGATTATTTCCGGAGTAAGTGGCAGGGAGTTGAACCAGACATTAAGTACTTCAGGCAAGCTGATAATTCTTTACAGCATCCTTTTTTCAATCGGATGGTGGATAGGATAATTATGAATTCCTGCCGCTGGGAACTTTACAATTATTCTCTTCCTTTAGAAAATCCGTTGAGGATGCTCAGTCAGACACTGAAGGTAAGAAAAGGTCTTATTCTGCGCCTTTACGACCAGGCAGGAAATTTTGGTGAAGGTGAAATCTCACCAATGCCGTTAATGCATGTGGAGTCCTTGTCACAGGCAGAAACTCAACTCAAAAAATTCCTCACAAAATCGTTTCAACAAAATCCTGATTTATTCAAATCTTTGCCTCCCTCAGTCCGTTTTGGATTTGAAATGGCATGGCGCACATTATTCAAAAAATTTGATTTAGAGGAGAAGATTCACTCTAGAGCGGAAGTCATTTTTGAAAGCGAGAGGGCAGAAAACCATACTGCATTAAAGCAAATTCCAGTGAATGCTTTGGTCACAGGTTCCGGAGATGATTTAAGGCACCAATGTGAACAAATTAAACTTGATGGATTTAAGGCAGTAAAAATAAAGGTTGGGCAATTGAAAGTGCATGAAGATTTAAAAAGGTTGGAACTTGCAAAAAAGATTTTTGGAAATCAAATTGCCTTACGAGTCGATGCAAACCGCGGATGGGAATTTAAGCAGGCAACAGAGTTTGCAATGGGCGTACGGGACTTTAACGTTGAATATTGCGAGGAGCCGCTCAGAAATATTAAACAGCTTGAAAAACTTCATGAGCACACAGGTATGCAGGTGGCTCTTGACGAAACATTATGGAGTAATCCTGATCCTATTGAACTCCCCAATTCCGCAATAAGTGCATTGATTTTGAAACCAGGGATTTTAGGTGGGTGGGGAAATACCTGTTTTTGGATCAATCACGCTGAAAAGCACAAAATGCAGGCAGTGATAAGCAGCAGCATGGAAAGCGGAATTGGCCTTAACTGGATAGCATTTACAGACTTGAGTCTGCTGAAAAAAAGAACACCTGCAGGACTTGATAGTGCAAAATTCTTTCAATATGACCTGGCAGATCCTCCGTTTTCCATATCGCAGGGGAATTATGATTTCCCGAATTCGTGGCCAGTTGCAAACAAGGATTATCTTAAAAAGATTTCTCAGGGCAGCTGGTAGAGCTAATGGTTGAAATAAATCAAAACCTGCTAGATCAGTTATACGATAAGTACAAAGATCTTCCCCTACTGATAAATGAAAAACAATGCTGGACTTTTGCTGAATTTTTTAATGAAGCCTATCTTATAAGCAATTCTTTAAGTACTGATCCTCAAAAACGAATCGGGCTTTGCTCGGAAAATTTAGAATTCCTGCTGCTGGCAATGATGGCCATTTGGATGCGAGAAGCAATAGTTGTCCCATTGAATCCAAAATTTCCTGCAAGACAAAAGGAAGAACTGCTTCGAAAAGTGAAATGTGATATCACTTTATCCGAAAATTATACGCGCACAAATTCACAGTCCCAAATCACAAGAGGAATGCCGCTGTTGAATCCGGATGCCTGGAGCACCATTATCTTTACTTCCGGAAGCAGTGGTTTTCCAAAAGCAGTAGTGCATACCCTGGCAAACCACTTTTTCAGTGCGCTGGGTGCAAACAAGATAATGCCATTGAAACCTGGTGACCGATGGCTCATGTCACTGCCGCTGTTTCACGTGGGCGGACTTGCTATCTTTTTCAGATCCCTGCTTTCCGGTTCTTCCATTGTTATTCCTGCTAAAAACAAATCATTGATTCAAAACATAGAGAAAAATCAAATTACTCATCTTTCACTGGTGCCAACTCAGTTGCAGCGTCTATTGAAAACAGGCAAAGGGAGAAATTCATTACATAAGCTGAAGCTTATTTTACTCGGAGGTTCAGCAATTCCTGAATCATTAATGGAACATTCTTCAAAGCTTGGATTGAAACTACGGACAACCTACGGTTCCACAGAAATGGCGTCGCAAGTTGCTACATCCAGTCCTGTAAAAACCAAAAAGGGATGGTTAGCTGCCGGGGAAGTACTGCCTTTTCGTGAAGTAAGAATTTCACCACAAAATCAAATAGAGCTTCGAGGAAAAACACTTTTCTGCGGTTATCTCTCAGAATCTGGTCTTAACCAGCCTTTTGACAATCAAGGCTGGTTTTCAAGCGGTGATACAGGTTACCTGATTAAAAAAAATAATGAGACAAATCTCCAGAAAATCGATCTTGAGAATAAAACAAAGTCACCTCAATTAGCTGAGAAAAATGATTACCTGATAGTCACAGGCCGTAAGGACAGCATGTTCATTTCCGGAGGAGAAAATATCCATCCGGAAGAAATTGAACTCTCTCTTCTTCAGTTTCCAGCCATAGAACGTGCTGCTGTGGTCGCAGTTAAAGATTCTGAATTTGGGCAAAGACCTGTTGTTTTTATTAAAAGTTCTGTCTCAGCTTCAGAACATGAATTGCGGAAGTTCCTTGAAAAAAATCTTCCTCGTTTCAAAATTCCTGAATTGTTTCTGCCCTGGCCTGAATTTGCTGAGGATGGATTAAAACCGTCAAGAAAAGAACTTACACAAACCGCACAATCACATTATGATCGTCTTCAAAATAAGAGTTTAGAGAAAAACACTGGTTCATTTTTCATTTTCGAGCAATGGATGAAAAAATTCCCAATTGGCTGGATGCGAATTGCAGAAAGCAAAGGACGGCAGGTATTTCTTGTTCTTGAACATAGAAATAAGCTAAGAAACTGGTGTTTATACGTTCGTGCCTCCTCTCGCGCAGAAGTGATGGAATGGATGCTTGCAAAGGAAAACAGAGTGCTAATAGATGAGAACCATAAGAAAAATCAAACAATTAAATGGTTCCAACCTGGTAAATCAAATCGTACTTTTGCAAGGGAAAGCTTTGAGATCGTCCGCATTATTGAAGGGGAACTTCCGAGGAGTAAACATCACTTGTACGATGCCAGTGACAGAGGTGAGTTTAAGACATCATTATTACAGGTTGGAAGAGTGAGAAAAGAATCATTAAAGAAAATCAAAGTACCTGAAGATGAGAATCAGTACATGGGGGACTTATTGAAAGAATTTAATTCTGGCTGGAAATGGAAGTTCCCGGAAGCAGTTTTTCAATTCGGAATTTGTATGCAGGAATTTCAAAGAATGTATTTGTTGCGCTGTCTTTACAGACGTGCTGATTCTGAAAAGAAATTTCTCGGTTGGAAAGTTCAATTTCTTAAAGACTTTTCCAAATCTGAAGACCTTGAGAGTCCATTCTGGGATATTAGCAGCGTCGAGTCAAACGCTCTCGAGAAAAAGATGCTGCAATCAGGTTTGTTTTCAGAAGATGAGGTCCAGAATGCCAATACCCCTTTGAGAGAAATAAAACGTCGTGCGGAGTTCCAAATTCAAATAGATGAATTATTTAATTAAAAGTACTTTTTGATCGATTAAATAAACAAATTTTTTATAGATTAATTTTATATCCTTTCGACTTGACAGAAACAGCAACTTAATTAACACTGAACCGTTCGATAGAACACTGTTCCGCTAATCTGGAGCAGAAATCCATAAATGTGTTCACAGGAGAAAAATATGAGAGCACTATTAAAATCTGCACTGGCTTTAATTGCCGTCGGTGCACTGGTGTTACCGGTATCTGCCGGAACCCTTGAAGATGTGAAGTCTCGTGGAGAGCTTCGCTGTGTTGTTAGCACAGGTATTGCCGGATTTGCATATCCGGATGAAAGTGGAACATGGAAAGGTTTCGACATCGATTTCTGCCGTGCTACTGCAGCTGCTGTTTTGGGCGATTCGTCCAAAATCAAAGCTGTTACCTCAACAGGTAAAACTCGTTTCACCAAGCTGAATTCCGGTGAAGGCGATGTGTTGTGGCGTAATACAACCATCACTTTTTCTCGTGATGTAGGTGTGAAGTTGACCTTTGTTGGTGTAAATTATTATGACGGTCAAGGCTTCATGGTCAACAAAAGCCTTGGTGTAAAGAGTGCGAAAGAGTTGGACGGTGCTTCGGTCTGCATCCAAACCGGTACCACAACAGAATTGAATCTTGCTGACTTCTTCCGCCAAAATAATATGAGTTACGAAGCCGTTACAATTGAGAAAAACTCAGAGGCACGTGCGGCATATCTGTCAGGACGTTGTGATATTTACACAACTGACGCTTCAGGTTTGGCTGCAACCCGCTCAACCTTCCCGAGTCCGAATGACCATATGATTCTTCCGGAAATTATTTCCAAGGAGCCATTGGGACCGGCTACTCGACAAGGTGATGATCAGTGGGCAGACATTATCCGCTGGGTTTATAACGCAACTGTGACTGCTGAAGAATTAGGAGTTACATCCTCTAATGTAGACAGCATGAAGAGTGCCAATAATCCGGAAATTCTGCGTCTGCTAGGTATGGAGGATAGCCAAGGTAAAGAACTTGGATTGAGTAACGACTGGGCTTACCAGATCATCAAACAAGTTGGAAACTATGGTGAGATTTTCGAGCGCAACATTGGCACAAACACGCCGATAGGGTTGGCGCGAGGCTTGAACGACCTCTGGACACGTGGTGGTCTTCAGTACTCGCCTCCTTTCCGTTAATCATCATGATTAACCAACATTGATTTAAAGCGTGCATACTCTTTCATCTTTGAGTGTGTACGCTTTTTCAATTTGACACTTACAGCAATTCCTTAGAAACATCGGGAATTCCTAAGTATGGACTCTCCATCAAATTCAGCTCATAAAACCTCTCTTTTGCTGCGCTTGTGGCGCAATCAGGAGTATCGCTCCGTTTCCATTCAAATCATTACTATGGTGATTTTGTTAGTCTTTTTGGGAATGGTCGTTAAAAACGTGAATTCCAATTTGGAGACCATAGGAAAAGAATTCAGCTTCGGTTTCTTAAATACCCAAGCTGGATATGATATAACTTTTCAGCCATTCATTTCTTTTTCCCCGACTGATACACATACTCGTGCTGGCATCGTTGGAGTACTAAATACTCTGTTAGTTGCCGTTTCAGGGGTTGTAATAGCTACAATTTTGGGCTTCACCATGGGAATCCTGAGGCTTTCAAGCAACTGGCTGGTAAACAGGATTGTATATGTTTTTCTTGAATTCACACGTAATGTTCCAGTCCTTCTGCATATTCTGTTTGTTTACGGCATATTCCTCTACACACTTCCTGTTCCAAAAAAAGCAATCAATATTTCAGATGCAGTTTTTTTATCTAACCGAGGATTTTATACTCCCGCACCTATTTTTGAAGATGGATTTAACTATGTATTGACATCAATTCTGATAGCCATCTTGATTGTATTTTTTTTCAAACGCTGGGCTCATAAGGTTCAAGACACTACCGGCAAAATTTATCCTGTATTTACGATTTCAATTTCTATTTTAATCGGATTACCGTTTTTAACATTTTTTATCTCAGGAACTCCTATGTCTTGGGAGACACCAGTTCTGAAAGGTTTCAACTTTAAGGGAGGAGCCTCAATTAAGCCTGAATATATAGCTTTGACCTTCGCGCTTGCATACTACACTGCATGTTTCATTGCGGAAATTGTACGCGGAGGAATTCTGGCTATCAGTAAAGGACAAACTGAAGCCGCACACGGGCTTGGCCTCAGGCCAAACAGGACATTGCAACTTATTGTGATCCCCCAGGCTCTGCGTGTGATTATTCCTCCTTTATGCAGTCAGTATCTTAACCTGACCAAGAACTCCTCTCTGGCAATTGCCATTGGATACATGGATGTAGTTGCAACAATAGGCGGCATAACACTGATGCAAACTGGGAAGGAGATGGAGACAATGATTATAATCCTTCTAACTTATTTGTTTTTTTCTTTGGTCATTTCAGCCTTTATGAACTGGTTCAATCGTAAAATGGCACTAGTTGAGCGTTAATTTTAAATAACTTGTGAATAATTCTGCACGACAAGAATACGAGCCGGGGACACATCCGGACCTACCTCCTCCTGTTAAAACAACTGGACCGGTGGCCTGGGTCAGACAAAACCTGTTTTCTTCAACTCTAAACACAATATTGACCCTGTTGGCATTTTGGTTTCTGTGGGAGATTCTTCCTCCAATTTTTGAATGGGCAGTAGTTAATTCCATCTGGACTGCAGGAAACCGCCAGGAGTGCTGGGACCAGATGTCCTCACCCGCATTAGGTGCTTGCTGGGCATTCATTGAAAATCGTTTATCTCTTTTCACCTATGGATTTTATCCCGGACACTTGCAGTGGCGTGTCAATTTGTCTTTTGTACTGCTCGTGCTTGCTTTGATTCCTGTTCTATATGAGAAGCTGCCATATAGAAAATATGGCTTGATTTATTCAGCAGTTTTTCCTTTCATCACCGGTTGGCTGCTTGTTGGAGGACTTGGGCTTGAAAAGGTGGACACCGATCAGTTTGGTGGAATTATGCTCACTCTAATTTTAGGAGTAACAGGAATTTCATTTTCTCTTCCCATTGGAATAATGCTGGCCCTGGGACGACAATCAAAGATGCCAGTCTTGCGTACATTATGTGTACTTTTCATTGAGTTTATTCGCGGAGTACCACTGATCGTGTTGCTTTTTGTAGCCTCAACGATGCTCAATTATTTTCTGCCGCCAGGAACCGTTTTTGATTTATTATTAAGAGTGCTGATCATGGTAACCTTGTTCGCGTCTGCTTATATGGCTGAGGTTATTCGCGGAGGACTGCAGGCCATTAACAAAGGTCAGCACGAAGCAGGTGATTCTCTTGGACTGACATACTGGCAGGCTAATAGATTGATTATTCTGCCCCAGGCATTGAAAATTTCCATTCCAGGTATTGTTAACACATTCATTGGTCTTTACAAAGACACGACCCTGGTATTGATTATTGGAATGCTGGATTTGCTGGGGATTGGTGATGCTTCGCTGGCAGATGCACAGTGGGCTGGATTAGCATACGAGATTTATATATTTGTTGCCCTATTTTTCTTCCTAACTTGTTTCGGCATGTCACGCTATTCTATTTACCTGGAAAAGAAACTCCATACAGGTCATTAAAACCAAAAACTAAAATCCAAAAAACCTTATGTCTTCTGCGGAACAAACTAAAACGAACGGATCGGAAAACATGATCACAATTGAATCCATGCACAAGTGGTTTGGCGATTTCCATGTACTTAAAGATATCAACCTTGAAGTAAAACGTGGGGCGAAAATTGTGATCTGCGGACCGTCCGGATCAGGAAAATCCACGCTCATACGATGTATTAACAGGCTGGAAGAGCACCAGCAGGGCAGTATAGTTGTGGATGGAACAGAACTTACAAGTGACCTGAAAAATATTGAAATCGTTCGCTCAGAAGTAGGAATGGTATTTCAGCATTTTAACCTTTTTCCACATCTGACTGCCCTTGAAAACTGCTCTGTGGCGCCTATTTGGGTCAGAAAAACACCTAAGGCAGAAGCAGAAGAAAGTGCCATGGAATATTTGAAAAGAGTAAAAATACCGGAGCAGGCACATAAATATCCGGGACAGCTTTCAGGAGGACAGCAGCAGCGTGTGGCCATCGCCCGCTCATTATGCATGAATCCCAGAATCATGCTTTTTGATGAGCCTACTTCCGCCCTGGACCCGGAAATGATTAAGGAGGTTCTTGAGGTAATGACCGAATTGGCTGAAAGCGGGATGACCATGCTGGTGGTTACTCATGAAATGGGATTTGCAACTGCGGTAGCTGACAGTGTAATTTTTATGGATGAAGGAGAAATTATAGAAAGCAATGATCCACATAATTTTTTCAACAATCCACAGCATGAGCGGACCAAGCTCTTTCTGAGCCAAATTCTATAACTGCAAATAATCCTCGGCATTTATTGCACTCCTTTACTACCATTTTCAGGAGACAGCAGTTGAAAAAAGGATTTATTCTCAGGGAAGTGTCAGTACTATTGCTTGTACTTTCCTGCAGCTTTGAGATTGCCTCAGCTCGTCACAAATGCCCAAAAGTACCTTCTCCTCCAGGGATTATGGGCATCTTCAGCAGTACCACTCTAATTCCTTCCGGAAGTGTGATGGCTGCTGCACGATCATCTGAAACTTTGGGCTGTGACCGCGGACATCCCTCAGATAATTTTTATAAACCTCAGAAGGAACGGGTCTCAATGTTCCTTGAAGATAATTTGCATCATGTCCGCGAAGAAAGTGCAAGAGGTAAAGGACTGCATCTGGAAGCTCTTTCACAGATTGCAGGATGTTCCATAAGCGATTCAGATTTTGGTAAAATTGTAAAAACAAGTTACTCGGAAGTATTTGACTCAAAAAATCCAGGTCCAGCAGAAAGTTCAGTTTATGAAGTTGAAAAAACCACGGAACGATTTATTTCCTTGATGAGACAATCCCCCCTGCTTGCCTCCGGTTGTGAATCAGGATAGATTTTTGTCAGGATAGTCTGATTCAGTTCTCAAAATCTAAATTACTTATAAAACTTTTTTTAAAAAATGAGCCAAACAATTTTACTGACTGACTCAAGAGCTTCAGGAATAATTTTTGATAAACGCCTTGGGACTAATTTAATAGCTGCTGCTTTAGTTGTATTCGGTTTCTGGATCTCTGAACCATGGAGTAAAACTCTGTTGAACATTGGATTATTCTCGCTATCAGGCGCACTAACTAACTGGCTTGCGGTTTACATGCTGTTTGAACGTGTTCCCGGGATCTATGGTTCTGGAGTGATCCCACTGCATTTTGAAGATTTCAAGACAGGAATCCATCAACTGATAATGCGTCAATTTTTTGACCGGAATAATTTAGAAAAATTCTTCAAAGGTGCGGATGGATCAAAGTACCTCCCGGACTTTAAAAAGGTATTTAAAGAGATAAATTTGAATCCTGCATTTGACTCATTGTTGGAAGTAATCCAAAATTCCAGTTTCGGACCATTGCTGTCCATGGCTGGAGGAATACAGGCGCTAGAATCTCTTAGGGAGCCTTTCACGGACAAACTGCATCTGGTTGTGCAAAAAATTGTAGTGTCGGAACCATTTCAGCAAGCCATGCGTGAAAAACAGGACGAATTTACTGCAAGCCAGGAACTTCATCAAAAAATAGATGGAATAGTAACCGAACGTCTCGACGAACTTACTCCTGAAATGGTAAAGGAAATTATTGAGAACATGATTCAAAAGCATCTCGGCTGGCTTGTTGTATGGGGTGGAGTTTTTGGAGGAATAATAGGTTTGATTACATCTTTTGTCATTTGAACACACAACCTACAGGATTTAAAGTAATAGAAGGTAAAACCTGATCATAAATCTGATATGCCTAAAGAGAAGCTCCTGCAACTGCTCCGTGAAATCACAGAAGAGCGGATACCGTTCAATAAACTGATTGGGATTAAAATAGAATCACTTGGCATGGACAGCCTTGGAATTCGTTTTGAAATGCGTCCTGAACTGATCGGAAATTTTAAACGCGGTAACCTGCATGGTGGCGTTATCTCTTCTGTTATGGATGTAACTGGAGGGATGGTAGCCTGGACGGGTATCATGAAAAAAATGGAGGGTCAGTCTTTTGAAGAAATTTCTCAGAGATTTGCAAAAATTGGCACAATAGATCTGCGTGTAGACTTTTTACGTCCCGGATTAGGAAAATATTTTATTGCAACCGGAACTACCCTGCGAACAGGGAATAAAGTTTCGGTAACCCGTATGGAACTGCATGATGACAAGGGCACATTGATCGCAGTAGGTACAGGGTCTTATCTTGTAGGATAAATAATTTTGAATTAGCTTTTTAAAAACAGCTGCTACGCAGATTGTTCAAAGAACTTGACTCTTTTGCAAAATGCATATTCCATTATATGAAGCGTCGGAGCGTAGCGCAGCCCGGTAGCGCACACGCCTGGGGGGCGTGCGGTCGCTGGTTCAAATCCAGTCGCTCCGACCACCTGCCGGATACAATCTTCAGAAATTTTTTACCGCTGTAACTTTTAAAGGCTGACTCAGTTAACAGATTTTTATTAGAATATATAAGTAAATTTAAGTTTATTTCAGAGTTAATTCCCATTTAAATCTTATTCATGACAAGAACTGAAAACCTTAATATTGTTGAAGTTATGCCGATAACTTCACCAAAAAAACTCAAAGACCTTCTGCCTGTTTCAGACAGCGTAATTGAAACCGTCTTAAATGCAAGAAATGCTATTAAAAGCATTTTAGAGGGAGAGGACTCACGTTTATTGATGATTGTCGGTCCATGCTCTATTCATGATCCAAAGGCAGCAATTGAATATGCAGAACGTCTAAAAAAACTTGCTGATGAAGTTTCAGAAACAGTTCTTGTTGTGATGCGAGTCTATTTTGAAAAACCACGAACTACAGTTGGATGGAAAGGATTGATTAATGATCCTGAATTAGACGGAAGTCACAAAATAAACAAAGGTATCGAACTGGCTCGTCGGTTACTGCTGGATATTAATGCACTAGGCCTGCCTTGCGCCACAGAAACACTTGACCCAATTACACCTCAATATCTGGCGGATTTGATTTCATGGAGCGCAATTGGAGCAAGAACCACTGAATCACAAACACACAGGGAAATGGCCAGTGGATTGTCGATGCCTGTAGGTTTTAAAAACGGGACTGACGGAGGATTGAGTGTGGCCATCAATGCCATGAAATCTGCATTGCAGCCGCACCATTTTCTGGGCATCAATAATGAAGGTTTATCTTCCGCGATTCAAACTTCTGGAAACCGCAATTTACACCTGGTACTGCGTGGTGGCAGCAATGGCCCCAATTACGATGCTGTGTCTATTCACAAAGCTGCGGAATCCTTAGCGTCAGAAGGATTGCCTGAAGCTATTATGATAGACTGCAATCATGCTAACTCAGGGAAAGACCCCTCACGCCAGGAACTTGTATTAAGAGACGCAATACACCAGATAAAAAACGGTGATAATTCAATTATCGGCATAATGATCGAAAGCAACATAAACGGAGGTAATCAGCCGATATCAGCAAGCCTGCAATATGGAGTATCCATTACAGATGCCTGTCTTGATTGGGAAAATACAAACAGAATTATTCTTAACGCACATCAATCCCTGGCGACATGCAGCTAATTGCTATCAATTAATTTATTTTAAATCTGCAAATATTCCTGCCTTTAAATAAACTATTTCAGTAATTCTTAAGGGACTGAGTAAAAAATTACAGGATTGTTTTTTATCTTCAAAACTAGAAGCAATAAACTAATAACTGAATCCTTAAGCAGTGAACATTGAACAAAGTACGATCTCCAGCATGCTCAATTCAGCAACTGTGGAGCTTGAAGAAACCAACCCAGACTCTCCCAGATTAGATGCAGAACTATTACTGTCTCATGTATTGGAATGTCCCCGTTTAGACCTTTTTCTCAAGGGGAATCAGCCGTTGAATGGTGATCAAATGGTCGCCTACCTTGAACTGTTGCGGCAACGTTCTTTGGGCTGTCCCGTGTCATATTTAACAGGTGAAAAGGAGTTCTGGTCACTCACTTTAGAGGTCAGCAAAGACACTTTAATTCCTCGTCCTGATACTGAAACATTAGTCGAGTCTACAGTTGAACAAATCCTGAAATGGCAAAAGACTAATAAAGGAAAAACTTGCTGCATAGCAGAACTAGGTACCGGAACCGCGGCGATTCCCCTGGCCCTGTGTGCTGAACTTAAAAACCTTCATATTACTTCCGTGGATTGTTCGGAACAAATACTTGCTATTGCTGCACGAAATATCCATAGTTACAAAAACCTGCTGGCACCTCGCAACAATCGGTTGGACCTTGTACAGAGTGATCTGTTTTCTGCAATAGACTTCCCTGCAAAACTTGACTTCATAGTCAGCAATCCACCATATATTCCCTCAGATAAAATTGCTGACCTGCAGACTGAAGTGTCACAATTTGAACCACGAAACGCACTGGATGGGGGAAAGGATGGACTGTTTTTTTATCGCTATCTGCTTGGTGCTGCACCCGGTATGCTGAAAAGGGATGGAAAAATGATTTTGGAAATCGGTTTTGACCAGCAGCCTGCCTTAACCAAACTTCAGAATAGATTCCCTGCATGGAAATCCTCCAATTTCCTTCCCGACCTGCAGGAAAACGTTAGAGTCTGGATTTTGGGTAAAGAAACGAATTAGCCTCTCAAATGCCGTTCACTAAAAGTTCCATCTGAATCATTCCAAACAAAGTAATTTTAAACTTAATGATAACTTTTTTTGTCTTACCTTGCTTGATCAGGATTCAATAATCTTGTTTAAAGTCCAACCATTAGCCACCCCAAATACTGTCCCGGAATCAAGTTGAGGTTGGGACCACTTATTTATCGTTAATCTCACAACTTCTATAGGGCATTAAAGCTGGGGTGATGTAAAACTAATAAAACCCTAAGTATTCCGGACCTGGGTTGTGCTCCGCTTGTTGTGCAAATAAACATTAACGTATTCCCATCTTTTCAACAGGAATTTCAGGTTTTTTCCCTCCAATCAAATCTGCCGTAATACGAGCAGTTCCTGATGACATAGTCCATCCCAAATGTCCGTGACCCGTATTGTAGTACAAGTTTGAATGCGGTCCCGTGCCCAGAATCGGGGTTCCTTCCGGAGTCATTGGACGTAATCCTGACCAGCATTTTGCTTTATCATAATTCCCCGCATTTGGAAAAAGTTTTTTTGCACATTTAAAGATGTGTTCAAAATCTTCCGGTGTATGACCAACATCGTATCCGGAAAATTCTGAGACAGAACTGATCCTGAAATGATCTCCCATTGGAGCAAATCCCAGGAAATCTTCTTCATGCAATCCCCCAATACTTGGTGGTGTATGATGATTTTCTACAGGCACTGTGATGGAGTAGCCCTTGACAGGATAAATGGGAAGCCGGATACCCAGTGACGATCTGACCAGCAGGGGGCTCCACGAACCTAAACAGAGCACATAACGATCAGCAGTGTAAACACCCTTGTTTGTAACAACTCTCTTTATTAAATCTCCAGCTGCTTCTAGCCGTTCTATTGTTACATCCTGCATAAAAATACCTCCCATACTCCTGCAGGTATCCATCAGCTGTTCGCAAAATATTCTGGAGTCCCCAGACTCATCGTCCGGTGAAAATATTCCGCCGACAATTTGATCTTCTGAACTTTGCAGTTCCGGAATTATTTCCAGCACACGTTCTTTATCTGCAGTTTCCAGATTTTGCCCTGCACCCTTAAGCAATAGGGTATGTTTAATTCCTTCTTCAAAAGCCTGCTGATTTCGATAAAGAAAAAGCAGACCTTTTGTATTTTGTTCATATTTAACTCCTGTTTCTGCAACAACCTGATTCAGAATTTTCTGTGAGTACATGGAAATTCTGTGTTTATCCAGTGAGTTCTGAACTGCCCTCGAGTTTGTACACTGGGTAATAAATTTCAATCCCCAGCGAACCAATTGCGGGTCCAAACGTAGTTTCATCCTGAACACAGGATGATCATGAAATAATGTTTTGAACCAAATTTTAAGTGCCCTTGGAGAACCCCAAGCAATGGAATGC
>ENA-UPTF01001586-UPTF01001586.1-marine-metagenome-genome-assembly--contig:-NODE-1586-length-14126-cov-2.922913_pt1 | contig 14126 bp, 17 predicted proteins | sample MGYA00238166_ERZ767019 | MGnify/ENA primary metagenome ERZ767019 (study PRJEB28930, sample SAMN06266391) | marine metagenome | isolation source: Sea water from 250 m depth | place: Atlantic Ocean...
ATGCCAAAAAAATGAAAGTTTATAAAGATTCTGAAAAAAAGATAAAAATTATCGCTGGAAAATTTCATGATTTTGAGGGACCGGTAAAAGGCCATAATGTAGAACCTATTTACTTCGATGTAGAGCTTGAAAAAAAGAGAGTGCATTTACCTAAGGCTATAAAAGAAGTAGGTGAGTTTGATGTGAAATTGAACCTACATGCGGAAATAGAAGCTGAACTTAAGGTTTTTATTGAAAGTGAAAAACTCGAAGAGTTTTCATTAGAAGCCGCTAAAAAAATCGCCGAAAAGAATGGAACATTGATACGAGCCGCAAAAGCCTCATTGGACGGCATTGAGGAAACGAATCTTTCAAAGCGTTATCGATTAGAACAGGGTTATACATTCGAGATGAATCTCATGGGAATCGGTGACCAAGCTCGCGACGCATTTTTGGACAAATAAGACATAGGTAACTGCTTAATGGACGAAGTCTCTCTCGTAATTATGGCAGCTGGACTCGGAAGTAGATTTGGCGCACCTAAACAGTTGGTCTCAGTCGGCCCAGAAAATGAAATTTTTCTTGATTATGCTATTAAGGCAGCGATAGAAGAAGAGATAAAAAAAGTAGTAATAGTTACTCGAAGTGCCTTAAATGAGCAACTGAAAAAACATCTAGCTCAATACCAGCAAAGTAATTTACTTATCGAAATGGTAAACCAGGACACTTTCGAACCCAAACGCAAAAAACCATGGGGGACCGGACATGCAGTCGTCACTGCTTTGAATAAAACAGACGGACCAATTATCGTAATGAATGCAGATGACTATTATGGGCCAACGGCGTTAAGACAGATTCTCAATGGCTTCAATGCGAAAAATCCAGCAATTCTGGCGTTCAAATTGAAAAATACACTCCCAGAAACTGGAAGCGTTTCACGAGGCATCCTTCTAATAGAGAATGAAAAACTTTTGAGTATCAGAGAAACGCATGAAATAAGAAATGAAGAGAATCTCATTAGAAGCGGAGACCAAGTGTCTATCCCTAGCGATACAGATGTTTCGATGAATCTATGGGCTCTTCCATCTAAAAGTCTGAAAATACTTAAAGATCAATGGAGTGTTTTTATAGCTTCGAATTCTTCCGAGGAAGAAGCGGAGTTTCTATTACCTCTGGCAATTGAAGAACAGCGTTTGAATAATCAGATTGAAATAGATGTAATTAGAAGCAATGAGTCTTGGGTCGGGGTTACAAACCCCGAAGACCTTGATGTGGCAAGAAGCGCCCTAGCGGGAATTAAGGAATAACTGGAGTAAAGATGTTTGTATTACGTTTCGATTTACGCATCCCACCTTTTGTTGAAACTCTCACGCACGGTGAGCAATACCGAGAGTTTTTTAAAATGATTGAATGGGCTGATGATAAGGGTTTCGCAGCTGTCGTTCTTTCTGAGCATCACGGGACAGAAGATGGGTATATGAACTCACCTTTATTGTTAGCAGGGAGTGTTTTAGGAGCAACGAATACTCTTTTTTGTTCTGTTTCTGCTTTACTGTTGCCTTTACACGATGAGCTCAGGATCGCAGAAGAAATTGCGACTGTAGATTTGATAGGCCCCGGAAGATTTAATGTGGTGGTAGGCATCGGCTATAGAGAGTCAGAGTTTGAAATGTTCGCTAAGAACAGAAAAACTCGCGGTAAGGATACGGAAGAAGGTATACGAACAATTCTCACTGCCTTAAAAGGAGAACCTTTTGAATACAAAGGAAGAGAAGTTCTTGTTAGCCCTAAACCTGTTTCAGACCCTAGTTCTTTAATTTCTGTTGGCGGTTCAGTCGAAATATCAGCCAAGCGAGCAGCAAGATTAGGTTTACCGTTCGTACCTGCGGTTAGAGATGACTCTTTGGAAAATACTTATTATGCGGAAGCAAGAGAAGTCGGTTACGAAAACCCTATGTGCATGATGCCTTCAGGACCGGGAATGGTGATGGTCAGTGAGGATCCAGAAAGACTATGGAGCGAGATAGGAGAGAATCTCATATATGACGCCGTGACCTATGCTGCATGGCAATATCAGGATCAAAGGTCCTCTTGGCATGTAGAAGGAACTAGTATTGATGAACTTAAAAAAGGAGGCCAGCATCTGATCGTTACCCCTGAAGAGTGCGTCGATCTTGTACGTAGCAGTGGTGTAGCAGTTCTGCATCCTCTAGTCGGTGGTTTGGATCCAGAAATCGGGTGGGAAAGTTTAGAGCTGGTAGCTAATAGAGTAATTCCTGCTCTAAATTGATGCATCGTAAAATGTATTTAAATAGTTTTATTCGGAGAGGCTATGAGTGATTTAACAGTAGAAAAAGACGGATCAATCTTGGTCCTAACAATGAATAGGCCGAAGCGGCAGAATGCAATGACTCTTCCTATGTTCGCGCGACTTGCTGACGCTTGGGAAATGATAGATGAGGACTTGGATATTAGAGTATGCATTTTGACAGGAGCTGATGGAAATTTTTCTTCAGGAATGGATTTACGCTCCCTTTCAGGCGACAGTGAAAACACTGACGATTATGACGTCAATAGACGCATGGAAGAGGAAGGTGCAGATTTTATTTATAAAGGTTTATTGAAAACCAAACATCCTAGAGTCCCTTTGATAGCCGCTGTGGAGGGGAATGCTATTGCTGGGGGCACCGAAATCCTACAAGGAACTGATATTCGAGTGGCTGGCAAGTCAGCTGTCTTTGGAGTTTCTGAAGTTAGATGGTCTTTATATCCAATGGGAGGATCAGCAGTTCGACTCGCAAGGCAGATACCTTTTACAGAAGCAGCAGACATACTTTTAACTGGAAAGCATATAACTGCTGAAGAAGCAAAAAATCTTGGTTTAGTAGGCCATGTGGTGACGGACGGCAAAGCAATGGATAAATCTATGGAAATAGCCGAGACTATTTGTCAGAACGGCCCATTAGCGGTTGAGGGTGTTTTACGAACCCTTAGGGAGACAACAGGAATGACAGAAGAAGAGGCCTTTAAATTTGAAGACCCAATTGGCAAGGAAGTATTTGCATCACAAGATGCAAAGGAAGGGCCAAAGGCATTTACACAGAAAAGGCCACCTGAATTTAAACGCCTCTAATCAGAAACGGTCGCTACCTTTCTCAAAACCTGGAAGTTGGGACTGGATTTTAAAACCCATTTTTGTCGCCTCATCTAAAATCAGGTGTTCACATGACTCCCAATCGTGTGCCCTGAGACCATTTAAATTCTGGTTGTAAGGAGCATCGAAAATTATCACCTTGTTGCCGGTAGATTCAAGTGCTTTTATGTTGTGAGGAGCATCGTCGATATATAAATGAGCTCCCACTTGTGGTTTATCACCCAAAAAACATATGTCTCTATAGGGTATTTTTGTGGCATCCAGCCATTCAACTGTGTCAACAACCGCTTTAGCGTGAGTCCAGTTGACATATAGGCGATGAGTGATGATTCGTATCCAAACACCGGCATCAGAAAGTCGCCACAGAACTTCTGCTGCGCGATCCATAGCTGGCATTTGTCTCATCATGTTGTACTCATCAACGGCTAGATGATGCAACTTTCGATACTCCTCAGTGCTCAAACCCCACTCGTTGAAATCCCATGATCGTTCAAGAGGAAGTGAAGATTGATCAACTCCAAGTTCCTGAGCGGCGATTTCTCTAAATGCAGTCGTATAGTCGGCGCATACACCGTCTAAGTCAACTCCTAAAACAAAAGGAGTTTCTAGATGTTGGTTCTTTTCAGAAGTCATTTCAGCCTGCAGTCAGTCCACCGTCGACTGTAATGACGGCTCCATGGATTCTCTTGGCATCATCTGACGCTAAAAAAGAAATTACATTTGAGATCTCTTCAGCTTCAGCTATTCCCCGAAAGCCCATGTACGGTTTTACTAAATCCATATTCACATCTTCTGGTATGGAGTAATTGTCAATTAGTTGAGTTTGGACACTACCGGGGGCTACAGCGTTTATTCTGATGCCAGTTTTAATGTATTCCATTGCCAATGATTTAGTCATCGAAATAACACCGCCTTTAGTTGCAGAGTAAGCGACCGTGTAAGCCTGGCCCATTAGACCTGAGCAGGAAGCAACATTGATTAATGAACCATTGTTCTCAATTAGGAAAGGTATTGCCGCCTGAGAACACCAGAAAACTCCAGAGAGGTTAACTCCAACCATTTCGTTCCAAGAGTCTTCAGAAACTTCAGTCATGTGCTCACTTCGAGCGACCCCAGCGATATTGGCCAAGACATCGATTCGACCGTTTTTTTCAAAAATTTGAGAGATGGTTGCATGACAATTTTCCTTTGCAGCAACATCGGTTATGTAAGTATCACAACATTCTTTGTTTGATTGCAGGGAGTCTGATAGGTCGTTAAGCCCGTCAGCATCAATATCCATCGCAGCGACCTGAAATCCCTGATTGAGCATAGTGATTACGGTTGCTCTTCCTATTCCGGAAGCTGCACCTGTTATCACAGCAACTTTAGATTCATTTTTTGTCATAGGGCGTTTCTGCTTTCACCGATAAACCGTAGTCTTCAGATCAGTATTTGTGGAGTATCTCCAAATACTTTAGATAATTAGAAAGCAGGAATTGTGTCTACCGAATTGATCAATTTAAACGAAGCTACTAGACGTTTGATGAAAGCGGTTCGTTTGATTGACACATCCGATGAAGTTGCATCTGAATTGAGTGGAAAAATTTCTGATATTGCTTCAGAGGCTGAAAAGTATACCTACTCTGGAGTGACGGCACAGGGGTCGTTAAAGAACGATAATAATCCGATTGAAAGACGAGATCAGAACCCCTCAGACTTCTTTCCCTACAGTCCGGCTATAGGGCCCTTTAACCCAATAGCGCCCCCACTCAAGGTGGAGGTGACAAACGCAGGTAAATACAAAGAAATAAGGGCTTTTGGAAAACTTGATGGAGTTTATGTTGGACCACCGGATCTTGTGCAAGGGGGTGTAATCGCTTTACTTTTTGACGACATAATGGGAAGCGTTTTAGTCGTCAACAATTGTGGTGCTATGACAGGAACTTTAGAGGTGAGGTACGAAAAACCTACTCCGATTAATAAGGAACTGTTATGGACAGGAAAGATTGAAAAAATTGAAGGGCGCAAAATCCATGTTTCGGCCGAGCTATGGGAGGAAGAAACCAGGACTGCAACAGCAAAAGGTGTTTTTGTAAAAGTTGAGATGTTGAGTTGAGAGTAAAATACAGCCTAAAAGCAAAAAACCCCGCCACCGAAGTGACGGGGTTTTTTTGGTTTTTGCTACTTAGCGGGCTACGCCTTTACCAAGAGCAGAAATTGCCGCATTTCCGACCGGAATAAACGCACAAATTGCTAGTGCGGTTCCGATATCAGATCCGAAACTTCCCATTCCGAGAATTTCAGTTGATGCGCCGTAGTCCATACCACCAAGTTCGGTGATCGCTACGAAAAGATAAGCCCAAATTAAGTTCAAATTAGGCCCGATAATTGGAAGTCCTTTAAGCATTCCATTAACACCTGCGGTGTCGAGAATGCTGTCAAGAACAGCAACTACACCCTGAAAGAGCATTCCTAGAATGATCAGAGTGAGAATTGTTGACATCATGGAGAGGTACCCCTTTTATAGTTGTAACTCGACTCGCCTCACCGGACTAGTCGAACTGTCACTTGCTAAATTAGAAGAATCGAATAGTGCAGTGGGGGATCCTGTTCGAACTTTTTCTAATATTTTAAGATTTTCCACTTTTTCTGGTGGAAATGCACTACTATTGCGCGTTTATGCGAAAGATCAGCGGTTTTAAAGGGAAAATGTCTTCCAATATGGCTCTGAAATCTTTATTGGTAATGTGTTTTTTCCTGATTTTCGCATCTTTTTTGGCACCTGGCGTACTTGATATATGGGCTTCAACACAAAAAAATGATTTTCGTCGTGATTTGGCTAAGGAATGGTCAGATTCAGTAGGGGAAATAAGCAGAAACATCAAAATCAATGAGATACGAGAATTTTCAGAGCGCATAATCGAAGGTTCCCTAACAGAAGAGATGCTCGAACCCTTAGTGAAACCAGTTTCAACGATCAAAGTAGAAAGTTTTGCAGTAAACGAAGAAGTATTAGAAGAAAAAGACGAGGAGGTGAAGATAACTGAAGGAAAATCTACGCCATCGAGCATCGAAAATTCAACTTCACTACCACCTAGTTCGACAACTCTTTCTCCTGCAACAACTTCAGTGGCCACAACCACAACTTTCGTCATCTCAGAACCTTCTATAAAAGCTAAAAGGACAGGAACCGCCGAAGACCCATTGAGAATACTGGCCGTAGGCGATTCTCTTATGCTGGATCTGCAATACGGTCTGGAAAGAATTTTAGAACCAAGACCGGATGTGCATATTGAGGGCAGAGGTGCGCTTGGTTTTGGCTTTACAGTTCCCCACTGGGACTGGGAAGACGACGTAATACCTGATTACAACTTAATGGTCGGAAAAGTGCGACCAGATGTTGTTGTGGCGATGATTGGAGCTAACGAATTTCAGGGATATGCAATTGAAGGTGAAGATCTTGAACCGGGTTCCTTCCGATGGAGCGAGATTTTGACTGAACGAGCTCATGATGCAATATCTCACTGGATAGCAGGCGGTGCATATCTGTATTGGTGGACAACGCCGAAAATGTCCGACCCGTCCTACCTGACTGATGATTTGAACAGTATTTGGGATTCAGTAGTTGGTGACTGGTACCCAAAAGCTGAAATGGTCGACAGTATGAAAGTTTTAGGAGATGAAGAAGGAGAATTTCGCTGGAACATGAAAATGCTCGATGGTTCAATTATTCCTCTTCGTAAAGAACATGGAGTCCATTTTTTTGAAGTAGGAGCAGATGGGTTATCTAGGCAATTTGAAGAAATCTTGGAAAGAGACGGATGGATAAAAGACCTCATACCAGTTTCTTAATCTTCTTTTTTTAACCGTTCTTTTAGTAAAGAGACTTCTTCGAGGAGGATCCTTATACGATTCTCCATTCTTGAAAGTTCATACGAAAAGTGCATAGCTAATAGCAATAGGAAACCTATTGCTAAAAGGAGAAAAAGAGTTGGTTGATACCAAATTCCAAGTTTTTCAGCACTCCAATCAAGTATCTGGGGAACTGCAGAAATAACCGCTAGAGCTGTTCCAACTGTTAACCACAGGATTGAATATTTCGCCTTGAGAGCTTTAAGTCGAACCAGTCTTACGATTAAGAATAAAGCTCCTAAAGCAAGAACAGCTATTAAAATATGTGTTGATGAACTCATTGAGTCAATCCTTTTTCTTTTTGCGAGTACCTGCTAGAAGCACTATCAAAAGTCGTAAAAAGTAATAAATTAGGCGAAAGTTGCGGTTGGATGGTTGTCCAGCGGATCTTTCTCTCATTTGAACTGGAATTTCGGAGATTCTAAAACCATTTTTTGAAGCTATAAGTAGTGCTTCCACTGAATCCATATACTCAACCGGATATTCTTTAGCAAATAGTTTGATTACAGGTTTCCTAAAAGAGCGGAAACCAGAAGAGGTGTCAGTAAATTTCTGACCAGTAAATATTCTTATCAAAAGTCGCAGAAAACTCATCGCAGCTTTTCTGCTTTGACCAACTTCATAAGAGTGATCAGTGGAAAACCTGCTCCCGATTACCATGTCAGAGTGTTCGAGTTCGGAAAGTAGTGAGGATATTTGGGTTGGATCATGTTGTCCATCTGCGTCAAATTGATAGGCACGGTCAATTCCTATCTCGAGACAGTAACGAAAACCTAAGCGTAGAGCACCTCCGATTCCAAGATTGAACGGCATGGAAAGGCAGACGCAGTCAAACTTTTTAGCGATATCAGCAGTCCCATCCGTGGAACCGTCATCAACCACAACTATTAGATGTTCTGGGAAAAGCTCTTTAATTTCACTTATTACACTTGGAAGTGATTCCGCTTCGTTAAAAGCTGGAATAATGGCTGCAGTTTCCATAAGAAGAACAGTACCCGCGCTTGATCATTTTTCTTCAATACTAAAAAGCATCGAAGTCTAATAATTCAAATTCGCTAAGTTCGAAATTGCTTCTCACTTCAAAAAAATGGACTACTAAATCAAGAGGACTGGGCTGAAATTTTCTTGGAATTTTAAGTCCGTTCATCTTGAAGTGAGGATTTTCGCCCCAATAAGTGACAAAAGGTGTTTTGTGATATCTGGCAACGCCTGACACAAAAGGTGCTATGGGGACAGGCACTTCATTCGGATTTACAGGAAATGTTTTGAGCAGAACAGCCATTTTGATTCCGCCGATAGAAATCTTTGTAGTCACGAGGAGGGCGGATTCAGATATGTGTAAATAGTAATCAGCCCCGGGTCTTGAAAGCCTCCAGTTCAAAAGTTCTGCGTTCCAGTGTGGAGAAAAACCGGAAGAGTTTGTAAAAGTTTCAAGATCAAAAACCCCTTCTGCAGTAAATCGTTTGAGCAGGTCGGGTTCCAGTCGAAAAGTTTCCAGTCCGATTTCTGATTTTGACAGTTTTAAAAGTCTAAAATCGAAAGAAGGTAGCTTTCTCCAACCCATTGCTTCGGTCATTCGGGGGGAAGATTGTGAATTGGCCACCCCGAGAATCCCATCTAAATTACCCTTGATTCCTGCCTCGTAGCTATTTTCGACAGTTTTGCGAAATAAACCTTTACCTCGGCTGTTAGGAGATACGGCCAAATCGACACCTACACCTAATATGATTTTCTCCCCTTGAGGGTTTTTGAGAATTTTTGGAATCAAAGCGTAGTTGCTTATTTGTTTATTTGCTTCAAGAAGATATCCAACGCAAGCAGAACCGGCAGGATTCTCGTGATATTGCCATTCCAAGTATTCAGTTGTTACAGGGGTTTTAGGTTTGAACACATAATTCAACAGCTCTGCAGTTAATAGAAGATCTAAGTTTTCCATTTTTTATTTCTCTGAAAGTAAACCATTAAACATGCACCTAAAAAGAGAAAGGAAAATCCAAGCACAAAACGGAAAGTGGCTCTGCTGGAGCAACTGACGGATTTATTTACTGTTGAATCTCCGATTTTCGGTTTCGGATGCACATAAACATCGTAAGAGGGAGAATCTTCAGTAAAAGTGCCAAAAATTGGACTTCTGCAGGAAGCTTCTGGAGTACTCTCGAACGCGAAAATTTCCCCACCGGGGAGAGGTCGTGAAAAAGGAATTAAAGCAATCCAAAGTCCAAGAATTATCAGAAGGGTTGCAGAAATGGGTAAAATTTTGTTTTTCTTCACAGCACGCTGATCCTATACGGTCGGTTAGCCTCAGCAAGTGTTTAGAAAATACTACAAAGGTTGTTTTATTGCATATATTTGTCTCTGCACTGCCTGTAGCTCTACAGAAACTTCTTTCGGGACTCCATCCAGGGAAGAATTAGTTGCATCAACTACAAGGGTGATTGTTCAGGAAAGTACCACTCAGGTAGTAACAATCCCGACGAAAACACCCACTACTGTTCCTCAGACATCATCTTCATTAGAAGAATCAACGCCGGTTTCATCCGTAGCAGTTGAGAAGGAAATAGCGGTAGAAACAACACTTGTTGCGGCTAAATCAGATAATGGTGAAACACCAGAAACAGAAGATTCAAGTTTTATCAAGGAAACTATTAGAACTCCAACTAAAAATGACCCTTTAAGTGTCGTGACTATTGGAGACAGTGTTTCCTACGATGCAGATCCCGGCATAAAAGCAGTTTTAGAGTCGACTGAAACGGTGAATGTAGAAAATAGATCATTTGGGGGAGTTGGTTTAACTCAAAAAGGATTTCAAAGCTATCTCGAGGAGTCTCTCCTAAGTGATCCTGAGGTTATGACAGTAATGGTAGGGGGATGGGATCTCGCCTTTGCTGAAGATAACCAAAAAGAGTATGAAAAAATTATAGAAAATTCGATAGAGGAAATTTTGAAAGTTTCTTCTCTGATTATCTGGATTGGAATGCCTCCGACTCCCGAAGCGGAAGGTTTAGAGGAGGGCCGACGTTTGGTCAATCAAATTTATAAAGAAATTTCTGATCGAAAAAGAGAAGTTGAATTCATAGATACAGATGAACTACTTGGGAATAAGGAAGGCACCTTTGTGCGTTTTTTAAACGCTTTTGATGGTGGGTCTTATCAGATACGCAAAGTTCGTGATGGCAAAGATGATGGACACCTATGTCCTTTTGGCGCTGCTCTGATAGGTGGCTCTGTTTTTGAAAAAATTAAAGAAAGTTTCCCGCTCATTCAGAAAGAAGTTGACTGGTGGTTAGGAGAGTGGACTAATGATCAACGTTACGATGATCCACCAGGTGGATGTTCATATGAGCCTGTCACATAGGTGTTGACTTTTCGGTGAATTTCTTCACCAATATATCAATAGAAAATGCTGCAAGAATAACTAATGACGCTTCCGCTGCAGTGCGGTAGCGGGTATTCCCAAAAGCCAACGCAGCGGTAAGTGTGACAATCGGAATCCAGGCAGAAGTTATATAAATAGTCTCTCTCCGTTTTTTCCATAATTTAAAAATGGCCATTAGAGAAAGAGGTAATAAAAGCAAGTATTGACCAAAACCTATTAAGGAAATAGCAAAAGAGCGACGATCAGCAAGCACATCGAGGCGGAGTTGTTCAATGGGCTTGTAAGCACCCCACATCCGGCCGATGCGTGCAGGAGCAACAACTGTTATGAACCTTTTTTTATTTTCAGAAATGTAATCAAATGCTCGTTCACGAACAACAATGTCTCGTTGTGATTCGTCAAGCAGTTCACCATTTTCACCATATGGAGGTGGTTCACCGCACTTAAGTTCCCAGTACCCAAGGTTTTGTCCATAGTAGGTGGAATCGCAATTGGCCTGAACTAGGACTGTGCCTGCACCATCAGATAGAAAAACGTTTTCTTCAAAGGAGTAAAGATTTCGAATCACCCACGGGGAAATTACAATTAGTGCCGCTAATCCGATAGAGAGGTACTGCAGTATTTTTCTACGCCATGAAATCTTTTTATTAAATAGAATTACTGCACCCACCAGGGGAAGGTAGATGAGCAGTTCAGCACGACATAGAGCCGCTAAACCACCAACACACCCAAAAATTAAAGCGTTTTTCATGTTCTGGTTTTCAGCCAGAACTAGCGCGGCGAGAATGCTTGCCATCGCCCCAGTTATTGCACACGTTTCTGCCATAAGCAGTCCTTCATTAATCCAAATGAATGCATAAGTAGCAGTGAGCGATGCGGTTATTAAACCAAGTTGCTCCGAACCGACTTTTTTTCCGATTAAACCAGCGAGAATTATTGAAGGTATCCCTAAGAAAATTGAGAATATTTGCTGCTGAAAAACGGTTGTAAAACCTAGAAAAGAACCGATTGAGAGTAGCAAGGTCCACATCGGCGGATGTCCGGCAGTCGGTTCTATGTGGCCGATCGGGGTGATTACTTCGATTAGTTTTCCTTCAATGGGCACTGAATCAATCGCTCCAAAGAGGTATCGAAAAGGTTCTGTAAAGCCAAGACCATCCGCAAAAATATTTGCAGTTAAATGGTAGGAGGAAGCGTCACCGCTCAATTGGTTGTCAGCAGCTATGAGAAAAAAATATAGTAGGCGTATAAAAAATCCTAAAAGGCAAATAAGTAATAAAACTTTATTAAAACCTAGTTTTTTAATCACACCAGATTTTTCTTTGCTTTCCATGGCAGTTTTCATTATCAGGTTAACTTTTCCCATGGCATGGAGATTCCGGATCAACTATTTGAAGTTGAGATAGATCGATCGTCGACGCTATGTCACCAAGGGACTGTGATGAAGTCTCCTTGAGGAAGTCCCGCATTTTATTTTCCATTCCTTTTCTACCTATCCACGCGATTCGACTTGTGGCACGTCCGACGTTCTCTAATTGGTAGTACTTCTCTTCCGGGTCGAACTCCCAAGGATGACAGTAGGTCCATAGAACCTCTTTATTTGAAGATTTACGTATACCGATTTTTCTAATGACCGATGGGAAGAGTCGAAAGTAAGCTCCTCCAAGGTAAGGAATGCTAAAGCCTAAAATGTTCGTCACGGGGCAGGGGAACTCAATTACTGAGTTCAACCACCTGAATGGTTGTTTCGGCAAACCGTTCCATCCGTAAAGAGGATTCTTAGCGGGCAGTACACTTGACGAGTAGGTGAAGCCGATTCTCTGCATAATGGGAACGGCCCAGCGAGTTTCGCGCGTAAGGGACATTGTCGGTGCCCTGTAACCATTCACCTGTTGGCCCGAAATGTCTTCAAGTGACCGCTTTGCTTCACCTAACTCTCGTTCAAAGTCATCTGGGTTTAGCAGTTGCAATGGTATGTGTTTATGGGAGTGTAGACCGATTTCATGTCCAGCTTTTACAGCTTTTTTGATTGTCTCTGGATGCTTTCTGGCCACATCACCTACGACAAAAATTGTTGCTCGAATCTTCATTTCAGCAAAGAGATCTAAAACTTTTTCTGTCATCAGTTTTGAGCGGTCTTCGAAATTATCTGAAGGTCGAAGATCTTCAACATCTAGAGTGACTGAAATATTTTTTAGCATTTTTCTACTTCTGGTACAGAAATGGATATCTGGTTCTTCTTTGTAGGAAAGTTTCTGAGCTTTTCGAAGAAAAACTGTATCCCAAAGGAAGAGAGAATTATTATTGAGATTTCAGCTGAAACACGGTATCTGGTGGTTCCCATGCTTATTGCGGCGAGCAGAGTAGTGATTATGGGGATCGTCAAAATTGGCAATAATGGTTTCTTTCTATCCTTGAGTTTGACCAGACCAAAGATTGATAAAGGGATTAGAGAATAGTATTGGAAAAGCCCTATGAGTGAAAGGCTAAAATTCCTTCCCTCAACAAGTTTGTCGGCACGCAACTGTTCCAAAGGTGAATAAAATCCCCATAAACGAGCTACACGTTTTGGGATTACGTGCCCAAAAAGACGACCTTTATGTTCAGTGGCATATTCGATACCTCGTGATCGGTATTCCTTATCACGGACAGATTCGTCTGTAGGTTCACCATCTTTTCCTACAGGTTGAGGTAGACCACACAAATATTCCCAGTATCCCTGCTTGTCTCCGAAATAGGTGGCTTCACAGTTTGTCTGCGCCAATAAAATCCCTGAACCATTGGAGAGGACTACTGGTTCTTCAAATTGCATTAGATTTCTGGCGACCCAAGGCGCCAATACTGAAGCAACGATAATTCCTACAAGAAAATACTTAGTTAATCGTTTTTTTAGTGTCTGATTTGAATTGCGCAGAATAGGTAATGCCAAAAAAGGGATAACGATTATAAGTTCAGCTCTTGTAAGAACTGCCAATCCTCCCACTACACCGAATGCTATGAGTAGGCAAAGTGAGTTTTTGTTGTAAAGACGAGCTGAGAGTCCGACTGCTATTGCCACTATTGGTATTACGAGAGTTTCTGACATTAAGAGTCCGTCATTTAGCCATAGAAATGCGTATATTGAGGCAATCCCGGCAGCGATCAACCCACTTTTCTCGCTGATTATTTCACGTGCAGCCCATCCAATAGCAAAAACACCTAGTGAACCTATTAATGCAGAGAAAATTTGTTGAATTAAAATACTGTCTAAGCCAACTAAGACTGGGAAAGCCAGAAGGATCACCCAAAGAGGCGGATGGCCGGCCGTCGGTTCGATATGCCCTACCGGCAGACTCTGATTAGTGGTTTCAGTCAAGTGTGAAGGGTCTTCAATAAAAAGCAGTTCTTGAGCGCCTCCGAATAAGTATCTATAAGGTTCAACAAAGCCGAGACCATCAACAAGTAAGCGTGATGCGTGGTGGTAGTAAAATGCATCCCCATTTAATGGGTCACCTTTTTCGACGAAAATCACGTACAAAAGTCTCACAAGAAAAGCGAACAAAGAGATAAGAATCAGCTTGAAGCGAAATGATTTTCCTTGAAAGTTCAGGGGGTTGATCGGAAGATCACCTAGCGGCGAACTTGCTGTAGCCATTACTTAGATGGAGCCTTCAAGTTTTAGTAACTTCTTCGTGGTAATCCTGCTCAACGTTTACAGACCAAATATCATGGTCAGATCCAAGG
>ENA-UPTF01001588-UPTF01001588.1-marine-metagenome-genome-assembly--contig:-NODE-1588-length-14119-cov-7.972725_pt1 | contig 14119 bp, 10 predicted proteins | sample MGYA00238166_ERZ767019 | MGnify/ENA primary metagenome ERZ767019 (study PRJEB28930, sample SAMN06266391) | marine metagenome | isolation source: Sea water from 250 m depth | place: Atlantic Ocean...
CTATTATGAATGTTCCAATCGAAGTAAGAAACCTCAATGAGCGGAAAAGAGCGTATAAGAAAGAAATACCTCAGTCAATTAAGGTTCGTTTAAAAGGTAGTGGCCGTGCCATTTTTAAAACATTGTTATTAAAAGATTTCGTTCCTGATTTTAAACTGGTTATAGATCTTGATAGAATATCAGAAGAATATGATTTTTATTTAAATGAATATTACGATAAGTACCCACAAAAAGTATCTATCCCATCTGCTTTTGAATTGCAATATATTGAAGTTGTTTATCCAGATTCCCTCCATATAAGTCTTGATGAATATATGGTTAGATATGTTCCTGTTCAATCCCAAGTTTTAGTGAACCCAAGTCCAGGTTATATAAAGGTTGGAATTCCGATATTAGATTCCAGTATGGTCAAAATAGCTGGTGCAAAAGAGGCAGTACAGTCTATAAAATTTGTTCATACAAAGAAAGATACTATTTCAAATGTAGACCATCCTATAAATACTAGTATTGCGCTTGAAAGACTAGAAGATGTTCTCATTGAATATTCATTTCTCAGTATAAAATTTAGTCAGGATATTCAGGCTATTAGTGAACGTATAATCAGTGAAGTACCGGTAAAAATAACGAATAATATACCAGGTTTAGTTGTAAGGAGAAATCCGAGCACCGTTTCACTGACTATTGTAGGAGGTGTAGATTATATTGCTCAAGTACAACCCCTAGATATTAATGTTTTTATCAATTTTACTTCCGAATGGTCTCCTAAAAGACAATTCTATGAACCAAAGGTAATTGTCCCCTCAGGGATAATAAGCTGGCGAGATTTAACACCACGTAATATAGAGTTAGCGGTTGCTAAGGAACAGGATTGATAATACTTGGCATTGAGTCGTCTTGCGATGAGACGGCTGCCGCAATTTGTAAAGACGGTAATATTCTCTCGAGTATTGTTAGCTCACAACAAATACATAAAGATTTTGGTGGTGTTGTTCCTGAAGTTGCGTCTCGAGAACATGAACGTTTGTTAAACTTCATTGTACAAAATTCACTAGATGATGCTGAAATTTCCTTAAGCGATCTAAATGGTATAGGTGTAACCCAGGGGCCAGGACTGGCTGGAACACTATTAACAGGTGTTTGTTTTGCAAAGGGTCTTTCCCAAAGTTTAAATATTCCTGTTCTTGGAATAAATCATCTGGAAGCACATATTTATGCGAACTTCTTAGCTGACCCTACGTTAACATACCCTTTTGTCTGCTTATTGGTTTCTGGAGGACATACACAGTTATGGTTAGTTAAAGAAATGGCGGATTATGAATTATTAGGGGAGAGCAGAGACGATGCGGCGGGCGAAGCTTTTGATAAAGGTGCAAGAATTCTTGGGTTGGATTATCCTGGAGGACCCGCGATAGAAAAAATGGCTCACAATGGAAACTGTAAAGCTATTGATTTCCCTAGGGCATTTTATAAGGATGAACTTCTGGAATTCAGCTTTAGTGGTTTAAAGACCTCATTGCTTTATTTTATGGAAAAGAAGGATGAATCTCTGGTGCTAGCAGATGTAGCTGCTAGTTATCAAAAAGCAATATTAGATGTGCTAGTGGACAAGTTGGTAATGGCTGTAAAAAGAAAAAATGTAAAAACTTGTGTGATTGCTGGTGGCGTTGCAGCGAATAATGAATTACGAAGTATAATAAGGAAAACAATGAGTGATGAGATAAGTGTAAAATATCCAGAATCTGCTCTATGCACGGATAATGCAGCCATGATTGCTTACTTAAGTGAATTATATATGAAAAAAGGGTTTACTAGTCCTATTGAATTTGATGTTTTCCCAAATTTAAAAGTAGTTTAATTATGGATATTTCTTTTTTGAAACCAGTAGATACCTGGTTTTGGGTATTTTCAATTAGTGTATTGATTGCAATACTGGCAACATACTTATCAATCAGAAATCATGCTGAATTAAGATGGCTGCTTATTCTTCGTGGTATTTCATTAATTATAGCTTTGTTTTTATTGTTGCAGCCCAGGTTTAAATGGACTGAAACTAATACAATCGAATTGGACTGGAATTTTTATGTCGATAATTCAGTTAGTATCGGTTATCATCCAGCATTATCTTTACAAACCATCAAATCTGAACTTTCACAATTGGTATTCAATCTAAATAAGCAAGATGTATCACCGTATTTATATTCATTTTCCGAGAGTGTTTCAACACTTGAAAATATCCAATCATGGGATGGGAAAGGATCATCAACCAATTTAGGCTCGGTTATCAGTCATATTGTATCAGATCAGGAAAAACTTGCTGGTGCCACTATAATTACAGATGGTCAAATTAATCAAGGATTGGATCCATCCCAATTGATCCAAAAAGTAGAGGTACCTGTATATACTTTAGGGATCGGTCAATCCACTCCTTTAGTTGATCTTAGTATACAATCTATTGATGCGCCTACCGTTGCAATAAAGGGCGAAGACTTAAGGATAAATGTGATAATAAATTCAACTGGTGATATACAGGAGAGGGTGAATGTAATCTTATATCAAGGTAAAAAAATGTTAGGTTCCAGATATCTTCAAACAAAAGGTTTTGGATCCCGTGCGCAAGCGCGTTTCATGTTCACTCCATCAAATTTAGGCGAAAATGAATACAGGGTTAAGGTTTCTACTATTTCACAGGAAATAAATATTGAGAATAATCAGCAGAAATTTTTCGTTACCATTTTAAAGGATCGATACAAGGTTGCGTTAATTACAGGATCCCCGAGTTTTAATACAAGTGTTATAAAAAGATATATTCGGAAATATCCTCGCGTAGAATTAGATCATTTTGTAAGGAGGAAAAATGGATATTTACCAGCATTGAAATCTTTTTGGTCTAGGCCTTATCAGTTGATTATTTTTGACAATTATCCTCTCAAGGAATTGTCTTCAAAAACCCAGCGTATTTATTCTAAAAAAATTGGTGCTGAGAAATCATCATTATTATGGTTATTAGGTGGTAATGTAACAGAAAAGTCAGCCAGTTCATTAATGCCTTTTTTTCATTTACGTATGAAAGATCAGATTCAAACCGGTGAAAAAACATTGTGGTATATGACTACAGAAGCACTAAGTCGAAGTATCTTTCAAGGATTAGAATTAAACGATGGTCTTGATTTCTGGCAAAATTTCCCTCCAATATTAACATCGTATAATTTTGAAAGTACTAATGATGAAATTGAGGCAATTGCATATAATCAAGGGTCTGATATTGTTCCTCTGATGTTCATAGGTGAAAAACAGGGTATTCGCAGCGCTGTTTGGGCTTCTCCTGAATTCGCGACCATTCATCACAGATTATCAAGTACTAATTATTCAAAAATATTTCCAGAACTATGGACAAGGTTATTTTCTTGGCTTTTAAAAACAAGTGGTGATAAAAACCTCTATTTCAGACTAAACAAAGAATCCTATCAGCAAGGAGAAGAAATACTTATTACTGGTACAAGCATTGGTAATAAAAATGGCTCAAAAAATCAAGCATTTATAACCACCCAAAATGATAGTCTTGAAATCAATTCAGCTGAATTAAGATTCAATCCGGAATCGAGGCGCTGGGAGGGAAATATTTGGGCACCAAAGCCAGGGAAATATTCATACGAAATATCTATTCAAGATGGCAGTGCTCCACCAGTGAAACAAAATGGGCGTTTTATCGTAGAAGAAAGTCAAATAGAATTAAATGAAGTAGCGTTGAATTCCCCATTATTAGAAAATTTATCAATGAAAACGAATGGTGCATATTACCCTTGGGCATCCAGGGCAGAGTTATTTAAAAAGATTTTACCACGCGAGCGCCAAGAAAAAAATAATAGATCAACTAGATTCAATGAAGAGAGCTGGGTTCTGGTTATCTTGATTGTATTATTAACAATTGAATGGATTATCCGGAAAAGAATCGGGTTACCGTAAATAAATAGTGCAAATTTCCGACGGAAAATATTAGTTTTAAGTAAGAAGTTGTATTCCTCATGAAACGTATCACCATTATTGGCACCGGCTACGTAGGATTAGTAAGTGGTGCTGGATTATCTGATTTTGGCCATCAGGTTCGTTGTGTAGATATAGATAAGGAAAAAATTGATCTGTTAAATGATGGTATCATACCAATATATGAACCCGGGCTAAAAACGCTAATTACCCGAAATAATAACTCTAAAAGATTAATTTTTTCCGTTGAAATAGAAGAGTCAATTAAATGGGCCCAAGTTATTTTAATAGCAGTTGGCACTCCACAAAGTAAAAATGGTAATGCAGATATTTCAGCAGTAATAGCAGTTGCAAAGCAGATAGGAAAAAATATTAATAATTACAAAGTAATTTGTACAAAAAGTACTGTTCCAATTGGAACGGGGAAAATGATTCAAAAAAAAATAGATCAGAATAATCTTGATAAAATTAAATATGATTATTGCTCTAACCCCGAATTCCTAAGAGAAGGTGCTGCAGTCAGAGACTTTTTGCACCCTGATCGTATTGTATTGGGCGCAACTAGTGATAAAGCTTTTGAATATTTAAAAGATATTTACCGACCACTTTACATTAATGAGACTCCATTCGTATACACAACAGTTGAGACTGCTGAAATGATAAAATATGCAGCAAATTCTTTTCTGGCAGTAAAAATAAGTTATATCAATGAGATCGCAAATCTCTGTGATGAAACTGGTGCTGATGTGCATGTGGTTGCGAATGCACTTGGTACAGATGGGCGCATCAGTCCAAAATTCTTTCATCCGGGACCAGGGTTTGGTGGTTCTTGTTTTCCTAAGGATACAAAAGCACTTGTTGAATTCGCAAAAAATCACAACATAGATTTGGCTATTGTAACTGCTGCAATCAAAACAAATATTTACCAGCGAAAAAGGATGGTCAATAAGTTAATTGCTTTATTGGATAATGATCTGAAAGGCAAGATAATTGCAGTACTCGGTTTAGCTTTTAAACAGGAAACTGATGATGTACGTGAGTCACCAGCAATTCAAATTATCACCAGTATTCTTGAAAAAGGCGGTAGCATTAAAGCCTATGACCCAATTGCAAACGATTCAATGAAAACAATTTTCCCAGAACTTGATTATAAATCCAATTGGCATGAGGCTGTGGAAGGTTGCGATGCGGCAATAATCATGACTGAATGGAATGAATTCAGAAGTCTTGATTTAGAAAAATTAAAAGAATTGATGTCTCAACCTGTAATTCTTGATACGAGAAATATATTAAATGTATCCGAATTAAAACGGCTAGAATTCAAGTTTGATAATGTAGGGCATAAGGTGGCTTGAGTGGTTGTGGAAAAAACACATCTAGAAGGTTTATTACTTATTAAACCGAATGTTCATGAAGATAAACGTGGCTATTTCTACGAAAATTATAGGGATGAATTATTTGAAGCAAATGGATTGCCTACTAATTATCGTCAGGATAACCAGACAAAATCCGTTAAGGGTACTTTAAGAGGTCTTCATTATCAAATGAAGTATCCGCAAGGGAAATTGGTAAGAGTAAGTCTTGGAATGGTTTATGATGTGGCTGTAGACTTAAGAAAAACTTCGCCAACTTTTGGTCAATATTTTGGTTTGAATCTTACGGATAAGGATCATATCCAAATTTACATTCCACCTGGATTTGCACATGGTTTTTGCGTGCTTTCTGATCAGGCTATTTTTCAATATAAATGTACTGAGATTTATCATCCGGAGGATGAATATGGTATTCGCTGGGATGACCCGCAGATTAGTATTAATTGGTCAATAACAGATCCGATAATTTCTGAACGTGATTTGAAATTACCATTTCTTTTAGAACAAAAAAATCTACCCGTGTAGGATGATGGGTAAATGAATAATGCTATTTTTATAACTGGCGGATGCGGGTTTATCGGTTCAAATTTCATTCAATACATCCTGACTAATACGGAATATCGGACTGTCATTAATCTGGATAAACTTACCTATGCAGGGAACCCCAATAATTTGGTCGATATTCAAAAAGATGATAGATACATCTTTATCCAAGGTGATATTTGTGATCATAATTGTGTGCGTAACATATTTAAAGAATATAATCCTAATGTTGTGGTTCATTTTGCGGCTGAAAGCCATGTTGATAGATCCATTGATGGTCCACAGCAATTTATTCAAACCAATATTATTGGTACTTCTGTAATATTACAGGAATCACTGGATTATTATATTCATTTAAATAAAGTATTCCGGTCAAAATTCAAGTTTCACCACATCTCAACCGATGAAGTTTTTGGCAGTCTTGGTGAAGGTGGTTACTTCAGTGAATCAACAGCATATGATCCCAGTTCGCCCTATTCCGCATCGAAAGCTTCTTCCGATCATCTGGTTCGGGCCTGGCATAGAACTTTTGGGCTACCGGTTACAATATCGAATTGTTCCAATAATTACGGTCCATATCAATTCCCGGAAAAACTCATTCCATTAATGATTTTAAATTGTCTAGCGCAAAAACCATTACCCGTTTATGGAACCGGTGAGAATGTGCGAGATTGGTTGTATGTTCATGATCACTGCGATGCTATTAATATGGTTCTTCAAAAAGGCACCATCGGTGAGACTTATAATGTGGGTGGAAATAATGAAATAAAAAATATTCAGATTGTAAAAGATATATGTACAATATTAGATGAAGTCAAGCCTGCTGAATCCGGGAAATCTTATCATCAATTGATAACCTTTGTGAAAGATCGTCCTGGGCATGATTTTAGGTATGCTATCAATTCGAAAAAAATAAAACAGGATTTAGGCTGGCAACCGCAAGAGACTTTTCAATCCGGTTTACGAAAAACAATAAATTGGTATTTAGACAATAAGGATTGGTGGATCGAAACTCAAAAAAATATTTACCAGCAAGAGCGACTTGGCACTGGGAAACCAGGATGAATAAAAACATTCAGTTTTTTGTTATTTTTTTTCTTTTGATTATAAATCAATCAATTGCACAAACTTCATCCCAGGTAGACGCTACCAAGTTGGATGATAATCGACAACCAATTATTTACCGTGAATATGGAATATTGCCTTTGCCTTTGGAAAATGCAATTGATCCAGAGAATTACTTCCTTGGCCCTGGAGATCGATTAAGGATTCTATGGTCTGTAGAAAACATTGATAATTTTGTTACTATCGGACCCACAGGAAAATTAATCATTCCCAGAATTGCTCCAATCAGTGTCTTAGGTAAGACCCTTGGAGATGTCGATCGAGAAGTAAATGAAAGAATGAGAAAAGTATATAAATCTGCCGAAGTATCAATAAACTTAATCCGGTTTCGCCAATTTAAAGTTCTTGTGTATGGAGCTGTGAATAAACCAAAATTTGTTAAAATGGCACCTGTGAGCCGTTTTCATGAGGCAATCAATGAGGCTGGTGGTTTACAAAAATACGCTGATCCTGAAAGAACTGTCTTGATACGGCAGGGCAATAGTAGAAATATATTTTTAAAAGAATTTTTACTAAATGGAGATCTCAATAATAATCCACAATTAACGGATGGAGATAAAATTTATGTACCCTTTAAAAATATTACGCCTGATCAACAAGAGGACTATATGGAGTATGATAATGCAAATAAGGTCCTTGTTAGTGGGTTTGTTTATCATCCAGGTGCACATTATTTTAGACCAGGGTTCAGCGTAAAAGATTATATTGCCTTAAGCGGGGGAGCATTGGACGTAGGTGCAGCAAATCGTGTAAAGATATTAAAAAAGGATGGGGCTACTACTACACTTGCCTATAATAAAATGGTTGAACCAGGTGATATTATTGAGGTCCCTGAAACATATGGCAGTATTCTGTTTGGTAATACAGGTATTATCCAAGCCTTAACATCAATAGCTACACTAATTCTTGCTTATCAAGCAACCCAGCGATGAGTATGAACTTATCCCAACACGAAAAGAAAATTTTATCCCTTGTGGAAAAACACCCTACGATTGTTGCTGATCCTGTAGAAAGAAAGCGTATTGCTGAATTAAACGGTATGTCTGAAAAAACACTGCGAAATCGATTGGCAGACTTAAAAAGATATGGTGTTATTGGTGATAAAAGCCAAAGTCAAAAAGTAACAGTACCAGAAACTAAAGTCTTGCAAGGCAATGTACAGTTATTTTGGAATAGAAGAAGATTTATTTTCAAAAATACGATCATTGTAACTAGCGTTGCGTTAATTGTATCTCTTTTATTACCCAAATGGTATGCTTCTAAAGCTGTGGTCCTATCATCTGGCGCTGGGAAGTTCAACTTTCTTTCAGCTATCTCACCAATACCTGTAGCTGATTTTGGTTTATCTACAATCAATGAAGATATAAATAATTTTATTGCGATCTTGCAGAGCCGTACAGTAAAAGAATATATGGTTAATAAATTCAATCTTGTAGATAGGTATAAACAACGAGATATCGAATTTGCAATGGAATCGTTTGAAGAGAAAATGGAACTGGAGGTAACAGAAGAAGGCACTTTAGAAATATCAATAATTGACAAGGATCCATTAGTTGCGAAACAAATGGTTAGTGAAACGTTATTTATGCTGGACCAAATAAATCAAAATATTGGGATGGAAGCTGGTAAATATAACCGTGAGTTTCTGGAAAGAAGACTAAATCAGAATAAACATGATCTTGAGAAAGCAGAATTCGCTCTAAAAACATTCCAGGAAAAAACCGGAATTATTGATCTTGTAGCACAATTGTCCAGCACGATGCAAATGAGTGCACAAGCATACAATTCAATTTTTGAAGCATATACAGAACTATACGCAAAGAAAATTGAAACAGAAACAGAACTTGCGGTTGCAAAAACAACCTTATCAATTAATAATCCAACCATAATGCAGTTAGAAAAATTACTTAATGAACAGACATTTCAGCTTGAACGACTGATGATTAAATTAGATGAAAAACTACAATACCTTTTATCAAACATAACACCTACTCAGGTTGATGCAGTTCCGAATATTGAGTTTTCTGTTTCATTTAATTCTTTACCATCTCTTGGGCTAGAGAATGGAAGATTGATTCGTGAGGTTGAATTGCAAAGCAGAATCCAAGAATTATTGATACCACAATTTGAACAAGCTAAACTAGAGGAAACAAAGAATATTCCCACTCTCCAGGTGATTGATAAACCAAAAGTTGCTATTAACAAAGCTAAGCCAAAAAGAGCTTTGATTGTTATTGGGGCGACACTAATGAGTATTTTATTATCCATTATATTTATTTATATAGATCAACATACACGGGATTTACGTAGCGCATTAAAGCAAACCAAAATGTAATGCTATCACTGATAGTTCTTGCCGCTGTTGAAATAATATTATTTTTTATCGGGGTAATTACAAATCCAATAATGATGGTAATAATTCCACTTGGATTCATTATACTTTGGTTGCTGATTAATAATCCAGCGATTGCCTTAATGATCTTAAGTCTTACTGCTATCATTAAAGGCTATTTAATTAATTATTTTCCTGTTGTTGAAGTTGTTGATATAACAGTTATTGCTACCTTAATTATTTGGCTGGGGTTGGTTAAAATATTACTGGAAGGTAATTGGAAACTTCCTAGTGAACCGACATCCATAGTTTATCTGTTTTTAATTTTTGGTCTATTGCTGGGAATTTCGTATATGTACACAGCCTCCCCCGATTATGGTTTCAGAAAAATACTTCGATTTAATACGTTTGCAGTTACAATGTTTATTTCACCACTTCTTATCATAAAATCACCGACAGATTCTAAACGATTACTATCATATTTCTATTTTTTATTAGTTATAATAATTGGCATTATGCTATTACAGTTTGTTTATTTTCTGAAATGGGGTGATTTTGCAATAGTTCTAGCATACTGGAACAGAATATCAATCCCTGGAGCAAATCCGATACAAGTAAGTCGTTATCTGGCGATTGGTGCTGCAATGATGATAGCACTTTTGATAAGAAATAGGCCTTCCCGGAGCCTACATTATTTTGCTATTTTATTTGTGATTTTATTAAGCATCATATTATCTGGATCCAGAGGTCCTCTTGTTAGTATAATAATTGGATCAATAGTATATGCAATTCTTTATGAAAGAAAACACTCATCCCGCATATTTGGATATGGTATTCTCGCGATCGGAACCATAATTACATTGTTACTAGTATTGCCTGAAAGTTTAACACAACGCTTTTTTGATATTTCTCAAGGTTCAGTAATAATGACCCAACAAGGAGTGCGACGAATAAGTACAATTGCAACAAGATATGAATTTTGGTCTATGTCTATAGAAGCATGGTTTTCATCCATAACGAGTTTTTTTATTGGGTTAGGTGCTGGTGGTTTTAGTTCCTTATTTATTTGGCGGGATTGGCACTGGTATCCACATAACTTATTTTTTGAAATTATTGCTGAATTAGGATTGATTGGTCTGGTTATAGGGGTATTATTTATTATAAAATCTTATCAAATAATTAATAAAGGAATCCAGCGGGGATCTTTCACAGATCATTCTGCCTTATGGGTAGCTGGCACTGTTGTTATGTTTATTGCTGCACAATTTTCAGGTGATATTAATGATAATAGAATTCTCTGGATGTTTATTGGTATATCAATAGCATCTACCCACGTAGATAATTTATATGGTCTGGGTGCTGATTAATTATACCTTAACTATTATATTAAAATTTATCAAATAATGATATGGCACCTTACTGTACTAATATGTCTTATTAATTTTATTTGTAATTATTTAAACAGCGTGAAAAATAGTTAAATGAACTGGTTGAATAAGCATTTATCATTAAAAGCCGATTTGATGGTGACGTTACTTAATGGTGTAATTGTTATAGGTGGTGTATTTGTTTTAAATGGTTTAATTGCTCGTATTCATGGATTGGATGTTTTGGGTGAATTCTTGCTTATAAAAAGGACTTTATCCGCTGGTGTTGGGATATTGTTAGTCGGAGTGAATATTGCTCTTCCGAATTATTTAAGTAGAAATTTTGAAAAGTCTTATGCTGATAATGCATTTATATTATTTTTAATTATCACTGTCCCAATGACGATATTGTTAATTATGGGTATTCTTTTGTTTAATATAAAGGGATTTTATTCAAATCAATTTTGGATATATGTTCTCTTTTCTCTTGGAATGAGTGCGCAATTTATTACTTATGCTTTATACCGGGGTTATATGAACATGGTTGGTGCTAATGTTTTTCAGTTATTAGGAACAGCCATCATTCCAATAGCTGTCTTTACATCAGTGGCAACACTCAATGATGGTTTATTATGGATAGGTTGTAGCGTTACAACTATTATGGTATTTGCATTTTTATTTCGTAATAAAGGTATTCATTTAGCTGCATTAACTTTTCACCACTCAAAAAAAATAATTATTTATGGGGTTGAACGGATTCCAAGCTTTGTTGCCCAATTTATATTATTAGCTGGTATTCCTATTTATCTAGCTCAAAAAGTAAACTTTGAAAGTGTAGCTTACTTTATTTCAAGTTTGAGTTTAGTAAGACTTTCATTAATTATTGTAAATCCTGTTGGGTTAGTATCATTACCAAGAATTTCTAATAAATTGGCTAGTGGTTCAATAGAAGTAGTAACTAATAATTTAATAATACTTTTTAAAGCCGGAATTATTATTAGTTTAATAGGAACAACATATATTTATTTAAATGCTTCTTTGATCTTGAAATTCTGGCTGGGTGAATTTAGTAATGAAGGAGTTAAAATATTAAAATCGGTAATTTTGGCATTACCTTTTTATGCATTTTCTGGTTTAACTCGAAGTCCAATTGATGCTATATCGAAAAAAGGATATAATTCAATAATATATGGTATAGCTGCTATATCAATGATTATAGTAATTATTATAGGTGGAAAATTTGGTTATGATTTATTAAATATAGCTTTAATAGGTTTCCTTGTTAGTAACATGATAGCCGGATTTGGCAGCAATTATTTTATACGAAAACTTTATAAAGTTAAACTATGGGATTTTGAATTATTTCGTGATATTGTAATTAGTTTATTAATAATGTTAATAATAAATCAGATATTTTCATTTTTCTATTTTTCAAAATTTGCCCATTTCCTATTTACAAGTGTGACCTATGTCATAATTGGAACTATTGTTTTCATATTAATTAAAACTGGTTGGGTTGCTGAATTGAAATCAAAATTGTATACTTTTTAAAAGATATACTATTATCAGAAACATTTATTGCGACTTGCTGAAAAAAAAATCTCAAATTGAAGTATGAGTAGAAGTTTAGGTAATTCAAAATGGATAGTAGTCGCGAGCTCTGTTCACCGTTGGGATGATACTCGGATATTATATCGTCAAGCTGTATCTTTATCTGCTTTAGGAAAAGTTGCTTTGTTTGCGCCTGCGCCGTTTCGGAAAAAAATTTTTGGTAATATTACCATTATAGGTATTCCTCCTTGGCACCACAAACATCAACGCATTCGTTTAATTACCGGTTTGTATATTACCTTTCGAAATAATATTAAACATATAAAAAGTATCCACATACATGATCCAGAACTTTTACCTGTAATTTATCTACTGCATCATAAGAATAAACACTTAGGTCTTATATATGATATGCACGAAAACTATAAAGAATTAATTTATAGTAAGTTATGGATTCCTTCATTTCTTAGATCGGCAATAAAGAAAATATATATTTGGATAGAAGAAAAAGTCATTCCTGAAATTTCAGGCGCTATTTATTCGCCAAAGGATTTAAAAAATAATTTATTGAGTTTGAATAGTAGGGTAGTTAGAATAGAAAATTATCCAATACTAAAGCGCGAATCAGCTATTCATAATTTAGATGAAATAAAAAGAGGGAATAATAAAGTAGTTTATCTTGGAGAGATGCGGAGAATTCGAGGCATTTTGGAATTGATAGAGGCAATAAAAGTTGTTTCAAAAACGATAAATAATATTAGGTTAGAATTTATTGGTAGAGCTGTGCCATCAAATTTTGAATGGGAAATCAAATCTAAGATCCAACAATTGAATCTGGAATCTTATATTTCAGTTAGAGGTCATTTACCTTATGATGAAGCCTTGGGATTAGCCCGTGATGCTAATATAGGCATAGTTACTTTTCTACCTACGCCGAATAATTTAAGTTGTCTTCCAAATAAGTTATTTGAATATATGCAATTATGCCTTCCTGTGATTGCTTCTAATTTCCCTCATTATGCAGAAATTATCGGAAAAAGTAATTGTGGATTATTGGTTGATCCAAGCGATCCTAATTCTATTGCTTTAGGTATTATAAAATTATTATCAGATCCCGATCTTGCTAAGAAAATGGGAAATAATGGGAGAAGAGCTGTTGATAATGAATATAATTGGGAAAATGAATCCAATAAACTATTGAATTTCTATTCCGAAACTCTTTCAGTTAATTAATTATGATAGTTTCTTTATTGGCTTCAGCCATCAAAAATATATAGTGATAATCTAACATTTAAACTTACAGTAACTATAGTGCATGCGGCCTTTAATCCTAAAAGACATTCAAGAGTTGGTATTTTAATAATCTCTTTATCCTTAAAACTTTTTTTCTGGGTATTATTTCTATATCTTGTAGATGCAATATTAATATCTGGTGACGATAATACATTTCTCTTTCCGCTTGCGGGCTTAACGAACAGTCCATCTAGTTCAAAAGAAAGTGTAGAATATGTTTAGTCCCACTGTATCTGTTCTAACTTTCCTTTGTATGAAGAATTATTGAATGAATACTAAACTGGTATTACAGTTGGTCCGATAGATGTCAAGACTGCTGGAAAAGAAATCTCTAATATATTGGAAGATTCATTTAAATACGATACTATGTCAATAAACGGACTTTCATCACTTGAAAACAGTTATAATTGCGCTACTCAAGAAGAGAAACTGTTTGAATTAATAAAAACAATATAATTATGAAAATTTTACTAATTGTATTTTGGATAAGTGGATGCTTGATCATTTATTCGACCGTGATTTATTTTTTCCTATTAAAGTTATTTAAACAAAAT
>ENA-UPTF01001589-UPTF01001589.1-marine-metagenome-genome-assembly--contig:-NODE-1589-length-14115-cov-3.307166_pt1 | contig 14115 bp, 12 predicted proteins | sample MGYA00238166_ERZ767019 | MGnify/ENA primary metagenome ERZ767019 (study PRJEB28930, sample SAMN06266391) | marine metagenome | isolation source: Sea water from 250 m depth | place: Atlantic Ocean...
GACTGAGTTCATGGGAGACGCGCTCACAATAGTGAATTGAAATAAGATTCTCATTTTAGGTTTTTGTTAGAAGATAGTTCTCTTATGAAATCCTTATACGTTCATAAAATTAACTAAAAAATATATAGGAATGATTAATATGTCAGATATTCCAGCTGGACAGGCGGTAATTGAATTGCTTCGGGCTGAAGGTGTCGAATATGTGTTTGGTGTTACCGGATTAACTACGAATAGTATGGTGACGCAAATGTACGGAAGGGAAGATATTAAATTTATCGATACTAGACATGAAGAGGGCGCCATATTGATGGCCTACGGGTATTCTAAATCCACCGGTAAGCCGTCGGTATGCATGACGACTTCAGGTCCTGGAACAATAAATCTTGCTGGTGGTATGTCCCTTGCTTTGAAGGGAAGAGCGCCTGTTATCGCGATTGCCGGTGACACGGCAATGGAGTATATCGGTAGGGACGGTTCTCAGGCATTTGATCTTGTCAACATATTTAAACCGTTGACCAAGATGTCTGTACAGGCAAATAAAACAGAAAGAGTTCCGGATCTTATAAGAGAGGCATTTAGGGTCGCCATGTGGGGTAAGCAGGGTCCAGTGCTCTTAGATATTCCCAGGGACCTTTTGGATAACGAAGCGCTTTCAGATCAAATTCTGACTCCAGATCAATATCGGACAGTAGATCCCAAGACTTTCGGAGATGTCGGTTCAGTGAGGCAAGCAGCCGAGATTTTACTGACAGCAAATTCCCCTCTTTTACTCGCTGGGGGAGGAGTTGTGGATGGTGGCGCAACTGCTGAATCTGTTGTTTTGGCGGAATTGTTAGATATGGCGATGGTTCCGTCTTATGGTCACCACGACGCCATACCTAACAGTCATCCGAACTATGTAGGACCTCCTGGCGGGCGTGGTTCTGGAGAAGCACATGAAACAATGGACAAAGCGGACGTGATACTCGCGTTGGGGACCAAGATTAACCAGGCTTCCAGCTCATGGGATTATAGTGTTATTAATGAAGATACAAAGATCATACAAGTAGATATAGATCCCGTTGAGATCGGTCGGAATTACCCGGTTTCTGTAGGTATTGTCGGGGACGCCCAAAGTGTTGCCCAACAAATCATAGAGGCGGTTCGGGAGTTATCTCCGGACGGTAAGAGCAACAATAAGTGGAGATCCGAGTTTCAATCAATAGCTCAGAAGAGGATAAAAAGATTGGAGTCGGAAAGAGCGTTAGTGGATGAACCTATGATGCCTCAGCAGGTTTTCCCTGAATTAGCGAAATCAATGCCAAAAGGCTCGATGGTGACCATTGATGCTGGTGTTGCGCCTGGACTCGCATATGACCGGATATTTTTCGAGGAGCCCAGAACTATGTTTAATTACGCCGGACAGGGGGCACTTGGAATGGGATTCAGTGTTGGATTGGGTACCAAACTCGGTAGACCAGACAGAACCGCTATCAGTATCCATGGTGATGGCGGATTTCTTTACACATGTGGGGAATTGAATACCGCTGTGCGTCACAATATTCCTTCAGTAAGTATTGTATTAAACAATAACTGCATGGGGGCTGAAAAATCCCAACAAAAAGCATTGCATAACGAAAAATATGTGGGCGTGGATCTTGAAAATCCGCGATTTGATCAATTGGCAAACGTGTTCGGTGCTAAGGGCTATTATGTGGAGCATCCGTCAGAAATATCTGATGTGGTTGACGAAGCAGTCAAGAATAGCGTTCCATCAGTGATTGAAATACCAGTTCAGGAATACTTCCCGCCATCGGCTCCAACACCTCGGTAGCACAACAATTTTGTTGGGTAGGATTTTCAAATCATTTAAATTTACGAGTTATTAAATTTTAGTGTCGATAAAGGTTGCATCAGAGCAAGGATAAAGGAGGTCTGAAGATGAGGCTTGAGGGAAAGGTAGCTTTAATTACAGGAGGCGCTAGAGGCCAGGGTGCTGCAGAAGCTAAATTATTTGCTAAAGAAGGCGCCAAAATTGTAATCACGGATATTTTAGATGAGGAAGGAAGCAAAATTGAAGCGGAAATCGCGGAACATGGAGGTGAATGTTTATACATTCATCATGACGTCTCTAATTCACGAGACTGGGAAGATGTTGTAAATAAGACCGTTGAACATTTCGGAAAAATCGATATTTTGTTAAATAACGCTGGGATTGCCGTATGGGGAACAAATGATGATACCTCAGAAGAAATATGGGACAGTGTGATGGATATAAATGCTAAAGGAGTTTTTCTGGGTACAAAGTATGTAGTCCCAGAGATGAAGAAAAATGGCGGTGGATCCATAATCAACGTTTCTTCCATTTCAGGAATAATCGGTCAACCGACCATTCAACCCGTCTACAACGCCTCCAAGGGCGCAGTCAGAATATTTACTAAGTCGACAGCGGTTCAATATGGGAAATATGGAATCAGAGCTAATTCAATTCACCCCGGTGGTGTCGATACGGACATGATCGCCCATATCACGGGTGACGAACTACGACAGCAAAGAATCAAAGAAACGGTTCCTCTCCAAAGAATCGCCAATCCTATTGAAATAGCGTACGGTGCTCTATTTCTGGCATCTGATGAATCGTCTTATATGACTGGTAGTGAAATGGTAATGGATGGTGGAGTTACAGCTTCATGATGACGTTATTAGTGACGAATAGCATTTTTTGAACTTGTTAGGCAGATCCACTGAACTATTCAAGATTCACCATTAAGAAAGATTTTACTTGACAGCAAAAGAGATTGTTCAAACAAATAGTTTCTTATTTTTTGTAATTTTTATAGTTTTTGTGCTTTCTTGTGGGCCAACTGAGGTATCAGTCGACATTGAAGAGGTTAACCTTGATACTGAATTAAATACCGCTATTAATATACCGGAACCACCTGTAGTGGATAAATCTGTGAATTTTCAAACCCCAGTATTGATTCCTACTCCGGTTGGATTGGAAGGTATGAATGAGGCCGTAGGAAGCATTTCCATTGTATCCGGGGAATTGGCCAAGACCGTTGAGAGCTTTGGAGACATACTGAAGTCCTTAGAAACTCCAACCGCTATTCCAGATATTGATATCAGCCATCCGAATGAATTTATAACGCTTCCGCATCTGCTTCTAACGGGATTTATTGTTCAAGAAGATACGATGTTGAAGTGGGACTATAAAGGCCTTCAGAATGCCTATCTTGGTTTTATAGTTTTAGATGGTGTGGAGCATCCACTAGAAGTATTCATTTTTGATGAAGCTATAAATGATCCTTCCCTTGCAAGCTCAATAACGGTCGATGCTTTGATTCTAGGAGATTATAAAACTGGGTTTTATGAAAATTTGGCGGTAAACTGTGCAAGTCAGAACATTTGCGATGTTGTTCTTACTTTGGTTGATGATAAATACAAGCTGTTTGAATCACAGTAGTGAACATGATGAAACCTCCGGTTTCTGATGGGGGGGTGTAAAATGAGTAATTATGCTTTTTCAAGTAGCTCATCTATGTAATCTCTGAAATTTGGTTTCATTACAAAGCGTCCCATAGACTGGTACCAATCTATTACGCCCGGGCCTGTACCGAGCATTATGTTTGCGTACATCGGTACATCTGGGCTTTTGTTGTCACTTTCCCAAAGTTGTTCAATTCTAAAAAAGAACGAGACCATGAATACGTTGAAGCGATGCTGTTCATCTTTGGGTAAGATGGATTTTCCTTCTATAGCTTTTAAATAAATTTTTGTAAATATTGGATCGGTAATCATTAGCCCGATCCAATCCACTATTCCAGTTGTTAACTCATTCTTGGTGGCTCGTGAAGAATCTTTATGCTGCAATCTCAGTTGTGATGCTAAGAATATTGCCACGGCTAAAGTAGCTATTCCTGTTCCTGTTTGAGAAATTATTGAAACGTATTCAAACATTTGTATTAACCTCCATTGTGTCTTCCTTCTTTAGCTTTCAAGTGCTGGGAAATTAATTCAGATCTTAATCTATTTACTCAGGCGTCATAGTGGGTATCATGTGGTTAAAAAAACAGACCGGTCTAAAGGAGTTTTTTCAAATATGGATATGCCCCATGTACGGCAAATTACCTCTGGCCCTAAACACCACTGGTTTGGATATTACGACAAACTTCAAATTGATGATGGAAATCGTCGGGTCCTTGCTATGGCAGTCGATTTTGAGCATCGATCACCTAATCCTGACGACGAAATTGAAATCGGATTTGTAGATCTGCAAGATGGCGATAAATGGACCAAGTTGGGAACAACAACTTCGTGGAATTGGCAGCAGGGATGTATGCTCCAGTGGGTTCCGGGAACGACTTCACAGGTCATTTGGAACGAACGTGGTGAAAACGGTTATACGTGCCGTGTATTGGACATAGAAACTAATGTGTCAAATACATTTCCTTGGCCTATATATGCGTTAGGTCCAGATGGTACCTGGGGAGTGAGCACGGACTTTAGACGATTGAATGATACCCGACCAGGCTATGGCTATAACGGGATAGAAGACCCTTTTAAAAGTGATATTACGCCGGAGGATACGGGAATTTGGCGCGTAGATTTTACGAATGGTCAAATTAATTTGCTTTTTTCAGTGGCTGATGCGGCTCGGCTCACTGGAAAGCTGATAGGGAGTAACCAAAATAAACAATGGTTTAATCACTTGGTTGTTTCACCGGAGGGTAATCGCATTTCCTTTCTTCATAGGTATCGAGAACCGATTACAGAAAGTACCTCCACAAGAATGATTACAATTAACAATGATGGATCTGACCCGTTTGTCGTAATTCCATCAGCTCACACATCCCATTACATATGGAGGGATGAGGAACACCTGTTGGCTTGGACTAACACACCCAAAGAGGGATATGGGTTCTATACTTTCAAAGACAAAGGTTCACTAGTTTCTAGTGTTGGATCGGGTATTTTGATTGAGGACGGTCACTGTACTTATTTATCCGATAAAAGATGGATTCTCAATGACACATATCCAGATGGTGAAAGATATCAACATGTACATCTATTTGACACGGTTACAGGGACTAAAATACCTTTAGCTGATCTTCATTCACCGTTTCCATACACGGGTGAATGGAGATGTGACACCCATCCCAGATCCAGTGCGGATGGCACAAAAATAGTTGTTGATTCTCCACATGGCGGTGATGGTAGGCAACTTCACATGATAGATATTGGGGAATATATTTCCTAATCGGTCTATGAGGTAAATTGTCCGCACCCAATTAACAATAGATATGTAAATTTGGAATCATATGATTCCCTTCTACTTTCTGTATCCACGTGCGCATTCTTTTTTACATTTCAGAGGTTGTTTATGTGAGTTTATTCTTCGTTAAATGAGATTATCAATCTAGCATTTTGTCGGGAGTTAGTAATTCGTTTATTTCCAACCGATGGTCAATGGTAAGTTCAGATATTTCCCTTCCTACCTGCAAAGCTCCTTCTGGAATATCATTACTTTCCCTGTAGATTGATTGAATACTGGCATCTGTCCACTCTAGAACAACTGAATCCTTCTCAGCGGGAGTAGTGCCACCGTTAAAATAGACACTGAAATCAGTTCTTTGGCCTGCATCTTTAAATATTTGTGCTTCCTGATAGGCAAGTGTAGCAACCTTACGAGCCATGCCTGGTTTTGTTTTAAATATCCTTCTCAAATGAAACACATATTCCTCCTAATAGGAACACTATTTTTAATGTGTATGTAAATCCAATATGTCCTATTTTATAACAGGCAGTAAGGGGCGATTAATAAATTAAAGAGCGCGATGGACAGATACCAGCTTTCATCATATTTCCACCAGCCGTATCATGGTTAGGAAAATAACACGCGGAGAACAATGTATGCATAAAATGACCGGTCGACCCGCGGATGATGCTCAGTCAATTTTGAGAAACGTCAGCGAGATAGCATGCGATTTCGCATCTGAACGTGCCGAAAGACAAAGACGACGGGAATTAATAAAAGAAGATTTCGATAGGCTCCGTGAATCCGGTTATCTAATGGTGGCTGTGCCCACCGAGTTTGGAGGAATTTGGGATGGCGAGAGTAATGGCACAAGAGTTGTCTGCGAAATTCTTAAAACTCTCGCACAGGGCGATTCGTCGATAGCCCTTGTGGCGGCGATGCATCCCGCTGTGATTGGATCTACCGGTTGGGTATCGATTTCGACGGCTCCAGAACCGTATACCGCGGCCTGGAACGAGCAACGTCAATGGGCTTTTCAAACTGTGCGTGACGGGCATTTTTGGGGAACAATAATGTCTGAACCGGGAAGTGGTGGAGACAACACTCAATCCAACTCTAAAGCAACACTAAAAGGTAATGACAATCAATATCTGGTCAGTGGTCAGAAGCATTTTGGGAGTGGTTCTGGTATAGCTTCCTATATGGTTACCCATGCGATGCCGGATGGCGAGTCTAAGCCAGATACCTTTATTCTAGACATGCGTGACTTGATCTGGGACGGCTCTTCAGGAGTTGAACTTATTGCACCGTGGGATGGACACGGTATGACTGCCACCCAAAGCCATGGGATGGCTTTTAAGAATTTCCCCGCTACAAGATTGGCATTTCCTGGAGATGAGCGACGGGCCATTATCGCAGGAATGGATCGACCACAGGGCGCTTTGTTCGTCGCTGTTATTACAGGTATTGTGGAAATTGCTGTTACAACTGCCCGACAACAGTTGGACTCTAAACGTAAGAGTATGCGGTCTTTTGAACAGGTAGAGTGGGCGAGAGTAGAAATGGAGGCGTGGTTAGTCCGACAGGCGTACGAGGGTATGCTACGCGATGTAGAAATGGGCGGAAGTAGCGCTCGTAATTCTTTGTTAGCAAAGGAGACGATAGCCGAACTGGCAGAATCAATTCTGCTACGAATTAGTAAAGTTATCGGGGGAGGTGCATATTCCAGACATACCCCTTACGGATTTTGGCTTGAGGATGTAAGGGCGTTAGGTTTTCTGCGCCCGCCATGGGGCTTGGCATTTGAAAGGGTTTTTGAAGGCTCGTGGAACTCCTGAAACCTGACCGTTATGTGAGATTAATTTCAACACTAGTAGTCTTGGAGGAATAAAGATGAGTTTATCCCGGGCGAGATTAGCTGCTCTCGACGAGCATTTGAGAGTGAATTACATTGAAAACCAAAGATATCCGGGTGTTTTAACAGGTATATACAGGCATGGTGAGCTAGTTCATGCTTCCCCATTAGGTTTCCGTGATATCGATAATACAAAGCCTGTCGAAAGAGACACCATATTCCGTATATATTCGATGACCAAGCCTATTACATCTATTGCGTTGATGACGCTGTATGAAAAAGGGTTGTTCCAGTTGGACGATCCTGTTAGTCGATACCTACCTCAATTTAGTGACTTAATGGTGTTCAGCAGTGGTAGTCTTGGCGATTTTCAGACGACCAGACCAGATAGAGAAATGACTGTTCGGGATCTCCTTAGTCATCAATCAGGCCTCACATATGGATTCATGAACCGAACCAATGTTGACAGGGCATATGCTGACGCAGGGATTGGAGGAATTAAAACAGGGGGGACTTTGGAAACAATGGTAAATTCCCTCGGTCAAATCCCTCTGGAATTTTCACCAGGTACGAGATGGAATTATTCTGTATCTACGGACGTTTGTGGGTATTTGATAGAGGTATTATCTGGTAAATCTCTCGACATATTCCTAGAGGAAGTCATATTCCAACCCTTGGGTATGAAAGACACAGCTTTTTCTGTGGAAGAAAGTAAAAAATCACGATTAGCTTGCCTTTATGGATTTGAGGAAATCGGACCACCAAGACTCATTAGTGACTCCGAGGCAGGTAGCTTTATAAAAAAACCAACATTTTTATCTGGTGGAGGGGGATTGACCTCGACTCTGGACGATTACATGACATTTTGCAAAATGATTCTTGGAAATGGAACTCACGATGGGGAATTGATCGTCAGTAGAAAAACGATTGAACTTATGAGTTCAAATCATTTGCCGAACGGTGTAGATCTACAGCAAGTTGCGCTGGGCCGTTGGAGTGAAACACAGTATCAAGGAGTAGGATTTGGACTGGGATTTTCGGTTCTTTTGAGCCCGTCTGCCTCACAGGTATCAGGGAGCAAGGGAGAGCTGGCTTGGGGTGGTGCAGCGAGCACTGCCTTTTGGATAGATAAGTCAGAGGATTTGGCAGTAGTCTTTTTGACGCAACTATTACCGTCTAGTGCTTACAATGTGAGAAGAGAGTTGAGAACATTGGTTTATTCAGCAATTGACGACTGAGGAATCCCTTTTTCTGAGAATAATTTGAACTACCGTAGTGCTGACCCAGAATTGCAAATGAAAGGGAACTAGAAATTTGTTGAAACAGAAGGCCTTACAAGCCTTTTGCATCTTTTCCTAACCGCTGGTCTGGGTAGGGGTACAGATGTTGAGTGATTTAATTCTTACGTTGAACTCTAACTTCAATATTACCGGCTCTTTCCTCCTGGAGGAGATGGTACACCCTATAATTCAGATTAGACCATTCCTTTCTGTTTACAGCTGCAGTCATGTCGTTGTAAGTGCCAGTTGCTATCTGCAAAGGTACGTCCAATTCACGTCCAAGTTCCAATGCCAGTGCCATATCCTTTTTAGAAATTGAAAAGGTTGATTCTGAACCCGTGCCTCCATCAAATTTACCCTGCAAATAAGTGTCTGGCATGGATACATTCAGAATTCGCCCACTGCCTCCGGCTCCATTTTTTATGCACTGCATTAATATCTCGGCTGGGACTCCCGCTTTCACCCCGAGCGTGAGGGATTCAACTAATATTCTCTCCAGACCATATTGAAACATGTTATTTGCCAGTTTACAGATGGTTGCAGAACCTATTTCACCCGTGTAGGTAACTTTATTACCAAATGATTCAAAGATTGGTTGGAGCTTGATATAAGTTATCTCATCCCCTCCTACCATTATCGATAGAACTCCGTTCATAGTTAGGCCGTTCTCATCTGAGCGGCGGCCACTAACAGGAGCATCTAATATTGATGCTCCCTTGGAAGCGAATGTCTCGTATAGTCGTTTCATTAAATCAGGAGAGCTAGTACTTAGGTCAGCCCAAATTGAGTTACTGGTAATACCGTCAAATATTCCATCTTCACCTGTAGCAACGGCCTCTATTTCAATGGGACCAGGCAACGACGTAAATATTATGTCGCTTTTTAATGCCACTTCCTTCGGGTTATTTGCCCATGCAGCCCCCAACTCCAGTACAGGCAAAGCAGCTTCCTTATTGATATCGTGAACAGTGACATTATATGAATTTTGAATCAAAGCTAAACACATATGCTGTCCCATGTTCCCGAGACCAATAAACCCGATATTTATGTCATCCATTTGCTATTACTCCTAAACGACTAGAAACGATACACATCTAATTAGTACACGATATCATCCAGTAGATCTTCTTAACATTTTTCAAGGAGGAAACGATGAAAGTGGGATTTATAGGCCTCGGCGGTATAGGTAAGCCAATGGCCATAAATATTGCTAAGTCAGGATTCGAGCTCACTGTCACTGACTTACGCGAGCAACCTTTGAAGGAGCTTGCGGGGTATGGAGCCCAAGTTGTGGCAAACCCTCGTGAGGTCTCGGAAGTTTCAGATATTGTGTTGGCCAGTCTACCTTCTAACTCAGCCAGTGAGGTGGTAGCGTTAGCTCCTGATGGTGTCTTAGCAGGTGCTAAAAGCGGTGATATTTACGTAGAACTGAGCACCATTAGCCCGGAGGTTGTTCACAGCATTGCCAGAAAAGCGTCGGATAAAGGTGTGGCTATGCTGGATGCTCCAGTAAGCGGCGGCCTTGATCAACGGAACGAAGGTACATTGTCGATCATGGTGGGTGGTGACGCAAAGACCGTGGCCAAGGCAATGCCGGTGCTTAAAGCCTTTGGGGATAAGATTTTTCACGCCGGTGAAAACGGAGCAGGAGCCTCGGTCAAGTTGGTAAACAATATGCTTGCCGGAATCAATATGATTGCCACGATGGAAGCTCTTGTGCTGGGAGTGAAGGCAGGCCTGACTGTGCAGACACTGAAGGAGGTGATCAGCGCCAGCAGCGGTTCTAATAAGGTCTTTGAAGGATTGGTAGACAAGATCTCTTTACATAGTCCCGAACCATATCACGGTCAGACTGCCAACCAGGGGTTGCATACCATCGGTAAAGATGTCAGGTTGGCCAATGAGATGGCTCAAAACCTGTCAGTGCCTTTATTACTTGGTTCCACGGCCCTGCAACCTTTCCTAGCTGGTTTAGCAAACGACTGGGCTGATAAAGAATACTGGGTAATTATGGAATTTTTCGAGCAGCTCACTGATGTCAGAGTGCGTCCACGGGAATTCATAGTTTCAGAAGATAAGAAGAGGTAAATCAACTAACTGGATGCATACCAGTCGTGACTTTTGATTGCTTAATGCCAGTTTTTGATACGACTCAGTTGCTGTTCTGCAGTAATATGATTTGGCTGCCGATCTTTATTTTTGACTCGATTAGTGACCCGTTGATATGGTAGCGCGAGTTTTTTATAAACTAACAATATTTAAGGTGTACGAGTGTAATCATGCGACGTGGCCGTTATATTTTTTTTATATCTTTGTTGGCCCTATCGGTCTGGATAGTAGGCTGTGGCTCTGATCCTGAAGAACCTCAAGTTGTATCAGCCGTGCCACCAACGGCTACACCGGTATCACCGACTGCTACTCCTGTACCACCGACTGCAACGCCGATACCACCGACTGCAACGCCGGTACCACCGACTGCAACGCCAGTGCCACCGACTGCTACACCGGTACCGCCGACTGCTACACCGGTTCCACCAGCGGCCACCCCAGTACCACCGACTGCAACGCCGGTACCACCGACTGCTACTTCTGTACCCCCGACTCCAACACCTGTACCCCCGACTCCAACACCTACTCCAACACCAGTGCCATATGCTGGGCTATCAGTAACTTGTGAGGACAAGACTACTCATATCTATTGCATATCTCCAGACCTTGCGGCTCCGCCGGAAAACCCTGATACCTGGGGAACTTTGGTTGATTATTCACCTGAAGTATTCTGTGGGAGTGATGTCTCTACGCAAATTTGTAGCTGGGTCACTTTATCTGTTGTCGCGGCTTTCCAGGAGTGGGGCCAATCCGCCGCAGTCGAATACTGGGTAGTTGGATCAGATGCTGAAGCAAATACCACTACCCTGCCTCAGGTCTATTGTGACCGTCGGGTTGCGCGAGGCCATAATGATATGACGAGCTGTCTTGATAAACACCAGAAGTCAGAGGGATACGGCCTGGCGGGACAGCGCTCTCTGAGTTTGGGAATTGTAGAGGGAACTAGCGTCTCAGCTGGAGCCTCATTGGGTGGCGATCCACGGAACAAATACCACCTTTACACAGCATCACTACCTGGAGGATTATGGATAGAAGAAAACCAGGCGACAGGTGATATGTATAGGGGGCCTTCTTCTGAAGTGGACCAGAAAATAGTTTTCCACGAAGCTTACCACGCAATCCAGCATGCTTACATAGATGTTATCGACCATAACGAAAGGACTGCGTTACTGGGCCCGACGTGGTGGAATGAAGGTTCCGCAGAATGGATGGCATTTGTCGGATATTTCGAGGCCTTAAAGAAACGTAATTTAGAAATCGCAAGCCTAGATAAGCGTCGAACTACAATATTCGACCGCGGTGCAGACCAAAAGAGATTTGATTTCAAAAAGTTAATGACACAGAAAATGGAGCAAGGTATACGCGCCATGGAGAATGCTTGCCCCGGTCAGACAATAAAAGACCTCAGCTACTCTAATCAGTGTTCATACCAATCCAACGCGGTCTACTACAGCTTGGGAATGTGGGCTGTTGCATATCTATGGGACGATTATGGTCGCAAGGATTTCACCCAGGAATTCTATGGACAACTTGAGGAGAAAGGTTGGGAAGAGGCATTTGCTGCAACCTTTGGGATGTCATCTGAAGAGTTCTATGTAAAATGGGAGGAGTTCCTTCTAAAGCCTGGACCTGAAAAATTGGAAATCCTTCCTGTAGACGAATATACAAAGATACTAGAGGATCGTGATCGTTAGCCCCATCTGAAGAATTCTATGTTGAGTTCGATGAGTTTCTCGAATTAAGTTGGTCTGAGCAAAAAGCAATTCTTCCTGATTACGATTAAGGAACCCAGGTTGTTCTGAAGGATCTGAACAATTGACGGAAGCTTTTTGACTGCTGGGTATGGTCCTATTCGGATATCGGGGCAACAATCAAACCGGCATACTTTAACTCATGAGTTCGGACACGCTATAGGTCTTTGGCATTCTGAAATTGGTCAGACCAGTATGGGACCTGGTTCAACCCAAGCAAGCCACTGGTCAGGACATGATTTAATGGTTGCTGCAGCGATCCATAATTCTAGCGTTGCACATTTGCAGACCAGGGACGAAGTTCAAACGGCGATTGGTATTCCGAATGATGAGATATGGCAGGGTTTTTTGAATAACACTGATACATTAGCCAATGATCTGGACCAGGTCTGGATTGATCTCGGTAATTTACTCAAAGCTCAGGCAGCAGCCGCTCGCTGACTTTACGGTTTGATACCTCCCGCATTTGCTACCTCGAACTGGAAGTAGATGCGGGAGGTATACGAGCCTTTGGAAGATATTTTTTAAAACTACTTCCACTTCTAAACTTATGTTCGAGTCAACCAAGCAAATTTCTGGGGCTTTCGCTTTGCGTCATGAGCCAACGGAACATTAATCAGAGATGGCCCATCCACCTTCAACGCTGCGTCTATATGATCATCTAACTCTTCTGAGTTGTTAGCGTTGAAACCGACCCCTCCAAGACCTTCCATCATAACGTCATAACGAGCGTTAAAGTTCATGGCTCCTTGTGGAAGAAACCCTGATTCAGAACTCGAAGTTATCTCTGGATCATGACCGCCGATTCCGCCATTGTTGAATACAATCCACGTAATAGGAAGGTTATGTCGCACCGCAACCTCACACTCTGTTCCACCAAAACCGAAAGCTGCATCACCTTGGAGACAAATTACTCGCTTACCTGTCTGCACCGCAGCGGCAATAGCGAAGCCATGTCCTAATCCCATAGATCCATAGGAAGACGCATCTAAACGCGTTCGTGGCTGCATCTGGTTGACAACAGTACGTGAAATGTCCATCGTACTAGCACCTTCAGCTACAAAGACTGAATCATCGGGCAAACTCTCGTTAATGGAACGTAAAGCCCGATAATATCCAAGAGGTGAGGTCTCTTCCTGCATCATCTCCTGCACAGTCTCAGAATTTTCCCGGACCTTCTCACCCACTTCATTTAACCATTCTGAATCCTGTGGGAATTGCCATTGTTCTCTATCCAATACATCAATCAGCTGACCAAGAGTGAGCTTGGCGTCACCTATCAATGCAACCTCAGTCGCCACATTCACTCCAATTTCCTCTGGGTTGAAATCTAGCTGAACTATTCTCACATCTTCTCTGAATCGTGGGGGAAGTCCGAAGTGCAACATCCAATTCATTCGAGCTCCTACTAACACAACCAGATCGGCATTCTGTAATACGAATGAGCGACCGGCAGCGGCGGATTGTGGATGATCATCCGGGATAATACCTTTCGCCATAGGCATGGCGAGATAAGGTATCCCAGTTCTTTCAACAAACTCTCTCATTTCGCTAGCCGCATCAGCGTTGTTCACGCCCTTGCCGAAAATAACCAGTGGCTGCTTAGCAGTTTTTAAGGCCGAAATCGCGGCCTCAACATCAGCCGGATCAGATAAGGTTTTTCTAGGACTGATCACCTTGGGAGCCCAAATTACTTTGTCTTCGTCCCAGCTATTTTGTATAACATCACCTGGGAGATCCAGATACGCCGGACCAGGCGTACCATGAGTCGCTTTTTTTATTGCTTCGGCAATATAGATCGGTAATCTGTATGGGTCTTCCACACGTTCAGCAAATTTCGAGTAAGGTCGCATAGCAGTCAGCTGATCAGTTTCCTGGAAGAAT
>ENA-UPTF01001590-UPTF01001590.1-marine-metagenome-genome-assembly--contig:-NODE-1590-length-14112-cov-2.691129_pt1 | contig 14112 bp, 9 predicted proteins | sample MGYA00238166_ERZ767019 | MGnify/ENA primary metagenome ERZ767019 (study PRJEB28930, sample SAMN06266391) | marine metagenome | isolation source: Sea water from 250 m depth | place: Atlantic Ocean | study...
TATTGTGTCACTTTCTAGAAAGAACTAGCAGGCCTTTTGATTATTTCTAAACAGATACCCCCAATTAAAGTTTTTATCTCGAGTGTTTTTTCTACTTAAGGTTAGAGATGCTGCAACAATTGTTTTCAATCGATTAATAAATTAGGATCTAATCAGTTTTCCTAATTGAATTAACTTTTCTAGACCATAAGTAGTAAGTTCGTCAAGTCCTTCAATGGTTAGATCTGGAGGAGGATATTTTACATGTACTTCAGGGTCAAGAGCATAGTGGCCCTGACGAATAAAAATTGTTGTAACACGTCTGCTCCATGAATGTTTAACAGAATTTAGAATCCTGATTTTATCATCTACCAGAATATAGTGTTCTGCAGGATACCGTCTCTCTACGTCATCTAACGCAAGCTCTTTATGAACATAGATAAGTACATTTGAATTTGCAACATTAAACAGACCAGCACTTTCAACTTTTCTGGGTTGATAGATGATGTCACCATCTGAAAAGATAACGACTAACCCCCAGGTCTTGAGTTGATCAATAATTTCTAATGCTTTGGGAAAAAGACGGTTGGCAAAAGGATAATTCAGAATGTAGGAAGAAATCTTGAGTAAGCGGGGGTCATGGGGATACTTTACACGGTATAATTGTAATGCTCCTAAGTAATCAGCATAACCAATCTCATCTCGAAGTTTTATAAAAATATCCCAATAACGTTTATTGTTTTCATAACCAATTGTATCCTCGATGTAATGGGTGAAATCAGTGAGAACACGGTCATTGTCCAACAAGGTGTTGTCAACATCCAGAAGAAGTACCACCTCATTTTTCAAATTAATCACTCTCCTTTCGAAACTAACTTGAGTCTTTAATCAATAAGTGCAACCCATCTATTTAAGTCAAGGCTATCATGAATTATACTTGGTTCGTATGGATTACTAGCCTAATAAGTTGCCACAGGTGTTTGGACAGAACGCCATTGAATATTTGTGTAGCGGATGGGTTGGTGTCCTCGGTAGGCTAGGATTCTGTTTTGGATCTGCGCAGCGAGATCAAGTAGTCCTTTGGAAGTGGCAATCTTTTTTGCTAGTTGAGATATTTTTATGGCTTGTTCGAATCTTTCTACTTCAGCGTAGGCTGCTCCTAAAGTGTCTAAAAAAAGTGGGTTTGAATAATTTGTTTCTTGGCAAATTTGTTCACTGAGTTCAACGGATTCTTTCCCGTGACGAAACTGGGGATTGGTGTGAGTTGCTAAGATCCAAGCCAGTCGATTAGCCACTTCTGGCCATGAAGGATTGATTCGAAGGGCTTCTCGGTAGTGGTTTAGGGATTGGGAGATTTTGCCTTGATGTGCTAAAGCATTAGCTAAATTGGCATGTGCTTGAAAGTCATCTGGATTTAAGTCAATGGCTTTGGCAAGAACTGGTATTGCTTCTTTAGTTTTTCCTTGACTTAGAAAAAGGGTTGCCAAATTGTTGTGGGCACTTGAGGAGTTAGGATCTATACTGATCGCTTTCTTTAGCAATTCAAAAGCTTCTATTTTCTTTCCTTGCTGAATTCGGATGCTTGCCAGATTACTATGAGCTTCAGAACTATCTGGAACGAGATTGATAGCCTCTTTGTAATGAAAGGCTGCTTCTTCAAGTTTCCCCTCCATTGTTAAAACAACTGCCATACTATTGTGTGCATTTGGAGCCTTGGGATTTGTTGTTAACCAGTTGCGACAAAAAGTTTCATAGTTTTGAAAATAAGTTGATCGATGGATCGTCAGAGTTGCAAATATCAAAACAACAAGAGTGAGGCAACCTTTGTAACTTAGAAGGTATTTGGAGTTATCATAGGTTTTAAAAGCTGAGACAATCAAAAAAGCTGTGCCTAACCCCGCTAAGAAAACATAACGTTCGGCAAAAGGGGCCTCTTGCTGCAGCAGGTTAGCGGTAGGTAGCAACATGAAAAAATGCCAAGTTAACCAAAAGTAGAGCATCGGACGAATTGAAGATGGAAGCTTCAGTAGGCGGATGAAAATCCAGAGAATAATTGTACAGCTAATGACTAAACGCCACGGAGTGAGCCAGATTTCAACTGGAGGTTCATAAATCAACTTGGCAAAAGGAATGATTAAAACTTGTAGAGAATATACGAAGTAAAGCACAAAATTAGTTAAATTTCCAAAACTATATTCCTCACCTCCAAACAGTGAATGACGAATAAAAAAATAAACACTACAAATGATGACCTCTGGCAAATAGTTCCCAATCCGACGGATAATATTTTTAGGTGAAGGTGATGCAGAAATTCTGAAGAAATCTGCAAGAACAAAAATAATAACTGTGACAACTGCCTGTTCCTTACTAAAAAGTGCTAGAGCAAAAGCTAATACTGCTCCTAAACGCCACTTAAGACCACTTCTTAGATAACAATAACTCGCTAAAAGAATAAATACTCCTGGCATTAAAGTTTCTCTACCCGAAGCAATTGGGTAAACGCAGGATGAAGCCACGGGATGTAAAGCAAACAGAAATGAAGCTATCAAAGCGGGTAAAGGCTCTAGATTAAAAATAGGCAAACGAAGCAATCCGTAGGCCAGCAGAGCTGCTATCCCCATCAGTAGAACGTTAAAAGCATGAAAGGGTTGTGGTTGATCACCATGGATAGCTCTTTGTAGTAACAAAGAAAATCGAACTACGGGACGATAATAAGGAAGGGTCGGGAAATGTCGTTCTGAAAAAATTTGCCTAACATCCTCAAAGGACTGAATCGGGGGGTGAGACAGAATAACTTCGTAATCATCATAAAGAAAACCATTTTCAATGGAGGGATAATATATTCCTATTACTGTAACGAAGAGAATCAGAGGTATCCAAAACCTTCCTGGAAACTGTGGTTGGTTAGTGATTTTTGAAGGTCGATTCTTTTGGTTGGGTTCTAGCTTTTCCATTGTTTAGAATTCGATTAATCTAAAAATTAGGTCCAATAATCAATTCCTATACTATTATGATACGATTTTACCTCGAGAAGCGGTGATTAAGGTGATTAAGAAATAATTTTTATTTAAAGGAGAGTCCTATCTTACTGGAGTATTTATCAGTAAGTTTGATTTTTTTGGAGATGCTGTGAAGCATTGTGGCGTTAGAAAAAAGAGCAGTCTACTTGGTATTAACAGACGGTTTTTTTTGAGAAGCACAAGTGCTTTTCTAGGAACCTCAAGTTTGTTGGGATTCCCCAGTTATATCAGAGGTAGGTCTAGTATTGAAAACTTAAGGAAGGAAGCCACCCATCGACAGCGTCGCATCATTCTTGATGACGATGGAGATTTAGTTTATTCTCCCGAGGCAAAAAAAGGAGCAAGGGCTTTCCTGGCTCTACGTTTAAACCCGGTTTTGGGAACTCCAGTTGATAGTATTGCGTGGTGCATTATGTGGGGAATTGCCAAAGGGCAAGGTCAAACTCGTTATTGGGAGACACAACAACGAGGTTGTCCACTTAATGAAAGTATTAGTGATCCAACCCCAGTTATGGTGCAGGCAGCTCAAAAACATCAGCTGGAGATTTTTGGATCCATTCGTATGAATGATACACATGATGCTTTTGGAATGCCGGAAGGAAAACTAATTTATCCTGTTAAAGTAGAGCATCCAGAATGGTTGTTGGGCAACAAGAGCCAGAAGGGTAAGCCCTTTACCACTATGGATGCTGCAATGTGGTCTGGACTAAATTATGCAATAAAACAAGTTCGAGAAGACCGACTTTGGTGGATTAAACATACGGTAGAAAATTATTTGGTCGATGGTATTGATCTTAATTTTTTCCGAATGCCTTGGTATTTTAAACAGGGAGAGGAAGATTCAGGTATGGCATTAATGAATGAATTGATTCGACATGCCCGTTGCATAATCAATAAGGTTTCAGAATCACGGGGCAGGCCAATACTGCTAGGTGTCAGAATTCCCGGCACTTTAAAAACATGCCAAAGAACTGGTTTAGATGTTGAAACTTGGCTTAAAGAAAATTTGGTAGACAGACTTCTTGTTGGTGGAGGATATACAGTCTTTACCAATCCAGTCCAAGAGATGGTACAGTTAGGACATTTCCATGATGTACCAGTTTATCCTTGTATTAATTGTGGCTTGAAGGTTTTTGGTTCAGATAAGGCCATGAGAGGTGCCGCCTCAAATATTTTATCAGCTGGGGCCGATGGGATTTATCTTTGGAATTATCAATACCGTAAAGTTCCTATGCTTGCATACGGGCGTCCAGAGCCTTCCTCATACAGGTTGCTGGAGGATCTGAAATCCGCAGCAGCCTTGAGATTTCAGAATAAAATTTTTGGAGTTGATTACCATCAAGACATTGGTCCTTATGAGAATGCTAGTCATCCAGGACAACTTCCTATAAAACTGGATCCTGGTAATTCAGGTTCTAAAGTGGCTGTTACTATTCCAGTAGGTGATGATGTAATGGCTGCAAAACGTTCAAATAGATTTCATAAAGCTATTTTGGAGTTGCAGTTGGAAGGATTACAATCGGATGAACAAATCAAAGCACAGCTTAATGACCATCGGCTTGAAGTTAAGTCAACAAAAATTTTGAAAAAAAATAACAATAATTCTTTGATCAAGATCTTATATAACCTTAGTTCAGCGCCGATCAAACAAGGCAATAATCAGTTACATGTTTGGATGAAAAAAAGTAGAAAACAATTTATTACTCCGACTCTTTGCCATGTCTGGCTAAAAGTGGACTATCTTTGAATAGGGTAAAAGGAGAAGCTATTTTTTGATAATGGGTTGAGGAGATTAGGATTTATTGCCTAAGGATTGGCTTTTGTGCTACATAACTCTTCATAAAAAGCCATGCCCTGCTGGATTGTGGTGAGAACATTTTCTTTCTGTTGTTGGGTGTTAAAATAAGCATCTTCTTGAACCCAACGCTCCAAGGGTTTGAGAAATTCTAATAAGTAGCAACCACTTTGGGACTTTTTAAGTTGGTTTGCTTGGTAACTGACATAAACAGGATTGGTGTGAGCAAAAAGAGGATGGGTCCAAATCGAACGTTCTTCCGGCCAGCCTCCTGAGCAACGGGCAGCAATCCAAAGGCTTTTATCTATGAAATGGTCAATGACTAGGCTTGCTTCCTTGCCACCATTTCTAGATGAAGTGGAGTACATGGGTTGCCCGTTTACCACAAGTTCTAGACGTTCAAATGATCTATGAGAAAAAGCGGTTGCTTTGATCTGTACTACTTCCCCCTTTTTTAAACTCAATTCATCTCCGGCACCTAAGCCGTTTACACTAAGGCTAATCATGGGTCCATTAGTAACAAAAGATTGACCTTTTCTTAGCCCATTGATCCAAGATTGATAAGTAAAAGGCACAGTTAATTTAACGTAGACTCTTTGATGACCAATTGCTTCCTCCGGTCCAATCCGGTCTGTTCCAGCAGTAGCTGGCAATCGAAAACCACAGTTTAAGAGATGATACCAAAGTTTCAATGCTTCTGGGAGGCGTGTGTGTGTAAGAATATCTGCTGTGTCAATTGCTCCAAAAACCATATCAATAGGAAACTCCCGTTGTGCAGGGCGTAAGTGCGCCCAATTTACTAGACCTTGCTGACGATGCGTTTCTCTCATTACCTCCAAGAGGAGAGGAAAATCTGGTGATCCGGGTTGGCCATGCTTTGGATGACCCTGACCACTGGGATCTAAAAATGAATAGCGTAAGATATTGGGAGTAGGATGTGCTAATCCACCAGTGGAGAGTGGGGTTATCAATTGTTTTAAATTCAGCAGACTGACATGTCCCAGCTGTTGATTGCGGTACTCTTCGTTGTAATACACTAAATGTCTTGAATCTGAAATTGGATCTACCTTTCCTTTAAAATATTGTTGGGAATAAGTTTCTCCAAGATGGCTAAAGATCAAAACATTACTAACGCGTAAATCCTCTGCCTTCATTTCGAATAACGCACTAGTCGGGTTCAACATATGAATGTGAGTATCGCCAGAATACCACCCTTCTTTTTCCATGTTCGCCCATCGTTTCAGTCGAAAGGTTTTCTTAATAGTTTTGTTAGGAGGCAGAAACACTTCCTCCTCAAGGGGAGTGTACTCGAGGCCTCTTCGAATTGAGATTGCTAGTTTTCCAGAGGGAGCACGAATTCGAAAGTTTTCGTTTACATAGTTCCAGCGAGTGGCGTTTGCCCGTGGGCGAAGAATTAATCCATAGGAAGAATCTACTGGAAAACGATAATTATTCTCTTTATCAATGACCCTAACCCTTCCAAGGGCTGGTGTACCATCGGAATTCTCTACCAGCTTACCTACTAATACACCTGTTTCATGAACTTTAAGAGAAGCTTTTTTCTGACCATGGTGAATTTTGGACTCGATTTTAATTATTGCTTCCCTTTGGCTTATTTCAGAGACTGCAAGGCTAGAAAGAAAATAGCGGGTCATTGCAGGCTGGATTTCAAAGCTTTTTTTCTTAGGAATGAAATCGGAGGCTGGAAGAGTTATTTTCTGAAGTTGGGATGTAGAATTGTGGATCCTTAGAAGAATTGGTTGAGAAATTTTTTGGTAAAGAACTAATTCTGGGAAATCTTTGAATTCAAATCCTTCTGGTTCTAATTGAATTTGTATTTTTGGCCAGGGTAGCTCTTTCAGCAAAGAAGAAAATGTGTCTCGGGTCACTTTTAGACTTTTTGAGAGAAGCCTATTCTTTTTGGATGCCTCAAAAGAGGATATTTTCTGAGAAATGTCGTAAGCATTTAGTGCTTTTAAAACGGTAGCATAGAAATTTCCATCGAGCTGGAATTGATTTCGGACTCCTTGATATACATTGCCAACAGCATCAGAATGAATCTCATCTTTGAAAATCGAGTAGAGGTCGTGGACAAGAACTGGCAGGTCATTCGATTGGGGAACATTTCTGGTAGAACTCTGGTTACAGAAAAAAATTATCACTCCAATCAATATCAAAACCAATCGAGGCTTCCAGCATGTCATTTAAGATATTCCTGTTTATTGGGTAGTTAAGGATTTCCCAAAAATTCTGTTTTTAAAGAACTTGAATAAACCCTAGTTAAAAGATCTCTAGTTATTCATTTTTTGTTTTTAAACCTTTTTTAATTCAGGAATGCTTAAGCGCCCATCTATTAGGGTAATATAAGGTTCTAATCGTTTGTCTCGTTTGACCAATCTAATTTCAAGATAATTTGGACCTGGATGAATCGTAATAGGGTCAAGTTTGAATTCAAATTCATGAGTGTCTTTAATGGTTAATCCAGGGAAGGCGCTGGGATCTGGCTGAACGGGTTTCCCGTTCCATAGAAAAGCTAACTTATCCTCAGGTCCCAGATCAACCAAACGGACCCAAGCCCTTGGTGACGATGTCGGTCGAACTTTTGTTAGATCGTCGGCGATATCAAATACGACCCTATGACCGATATTGTCAGTGGAATAACCAATCATCATGGGAGTCTGGCCAGGCCATTCAGCGTGTCCAAAGGTACCTGTTAGGACTCCCCCGGTATGAGGGCTGCCATCTAAGAGGTATTTCTTGGCCCCATATTTAAGTAAGTCTGGATTAACCATGTCGTGGGTAAAACTCAAATCTAGTGGATTTTCTCCAGGGCGATGATAGTGGGGCATCCGATAAAAATAGTTCCAAAGCTGGATGCCAGAAATTCCAGAAGAAAAAGCTCTATAGGTAGCAGCTCGGAGAGATTCGCGGCCCTCTCGGGTAGGTCGAGCATGTGTAAAACAAGCTTGTGAGGGAATGCCATGTTTTTCCCCCAGTACAGCAATCTCATTCCAAGGGGTACTGAAAGGGGAGAGACCATTACTGATAACTGTCATATCCAGCAAACCTTCTTCCAGCCAGACTGGAAGATCTATCCCAATCCGAAGGCATAGGTCAACGGTTGCGGGAACTCGGGCAGAAATAAATATCGGTCGTCCTCGTCGAGCGCCTTGTTCATTAGCAAGCTTTCGAATTTTGCGAATAAAAGATGTCATTACATGACGTTGTGCATAGGCTTCGTAACTTGGGAATAGGAAAGGGGATCGGAAAAAGTCGAGCTCAAGACCATCTAAATCATATTTATTAACTGTTTCAGCTGCCAAGTTGAAAATAAGATCTCGATAAGGTCCAATGGCATAATTTCCAGCACTTGCTTGAAAATACTGGAAACTCTCATCAGGATGAGCAATTCCTCGGTCACCAATTAACCATTCTGGATGTTCCCGCTTCCATTTTGGTACATAGAAATAAGGTTCAGCCGGATGGGTTTTTGGTAATGGGCTTGGTCGATCAAGACCTAAGCGATCTCCCCATCGGTCATGATGGTCATTCATGCGAATTCTAAGAAAAACATCAATGCCGACCTTATGTCCTCCCTCACAAATCAAGGTCAAAGGATCCTGACCTGAAGCACACAGGCGTTTGACTGCTTCATTCATGCGTAGCGTATTTCCACTTCTTATTACATCTTGATCGTCACCGATAATTGGATAGGTTTCAGAGCAATGAGTGGTACCACCGGCATGGTTAATTCCATATGCATACATGCTAATAGCTGAATTTCTCAAAGGCCCAATTGATCCCTCAATTAGGCCTTCTGGACTGGGAGGCCAGCCCATCCGAAGGAGAGGATCACCAATGTCTTGAAGTACAACTCGATAATCTTCAGGACGTTTTCCTGAGAAAGAAGTACCTTTGTTATCCCTTCGTACTAAACCAGCGGCAGTTGCTGTTTTCGGAAGGGAGTTAATTGGATTTAAACTCAGGGCTGTTCCAGCGAGGGCTGTTGTGCGCAGGAACCTCCTGCGTGAAAAACTCGAAAGTGGACGGGTTGCTTTAGGCATGGATTATTCTCCTTAAGTAAAATTATTACTGGTTGGTACCGGGTGATTAGCTGACTGAATTTGCCCGAGTTGAAACTTTGCTCAAGCCAATTTTTTTCTGAAACTTTAAAAAAGAACTATTTTAGCAGAGAATTAAGATGTAGTGGTCAATCAATAGAATCCATTTATTGTATAGACCCAATAAACTCTTTTTAGAGTACAATATTGCAGACTTCAAGGAGCTGTCCGGTAAGAAGTGATTGGTTAGGATTAGAAGTAGTTATTTTGACTAAGATTCTTTAAAACCTGAAGGTCATGTTTGGTCAATAGCTGATTTCAGCCTAATATACCTAAGGTACGGAGGGAAACTTATTATGTTGTAGCGAATTAGTGTCTTTAATGGTTTAAGCTGTTATTATTTAGACAGGTATTAACGAGGACTTATGTCAACTATTTTTTCAGGGATTCAGGATGGAAACAGAAGGGATGATCGAATCAATCGTGTCAAAAGCATCCCATTCTTTTTAGTCCATTTAGTTTGTTTTACCGCTATATTAACTGGAGTTTCATGGGAGGCAATAGGTTTGTGCCTAAGCTGTTATTTCCTTCGAATGTTTGGCATTACAGCAGGATATCACCGTTACTTTTCTCACCGCAGTTATAAAACTAGTCGAGCTTTCCAGTTTGTTTTGGCTTGGCTGGGGTGTTCTGCTGTACAAAAGGGTCCCTTATGGTGGGCGTCCCATCATAGAAAACATCACCAGCATTCCGATCAAGAAGAAGATGTTCATTCACCAGAACGCATGGGATTTTGGTGGTCTCATGTAGGATGGATTTTGTGTGACAAATATGACCATACTGATTATGACTCTGTCAAAGATTTGACGATGTATCCGGAACTTTTATGGTTAAATCGATTTTATTTAGTTCCGTGTATTCTATTAGCTGCCCTTTGTTTGTGGCTGGGTAATTGGCAGGGTTTGGTGTGGGGGTTTTTCATTAGTACTGTTCTGCTCTATCACAGTACCTTTGTGATTAATTCTCTTTGCCACATGTTAGGAAAAGTCCGTTATAAAACTGGTGATACGAGTCGTAACAGTTTAATTCTGGCAATACTGACAATGGGTGAAGGTTGGCACAACAACCATCACTACTATGCAACTTCTGTTCGTCAGGGGTTCTTCTGGTGGGAGTTGGATATTTCTTATTATGTTATCCGTATTTTGGCTGGCCTCAGAGTGGTATGGGATCTTAAGAGCCCTCCTCAAAAGGTGTTAGATGTGGGTCGGGGTCTTCTTAAGAATCCTCTTGAAGAATGAATTTCTTGAATCAGGAAATTGAAGTTTGACTCACGATGGCAGTGAAATTAAAGTGGGTGAGGGTTTCCCTAAGAGCCCTTTTTTAACGGTTTCCATTGGTTTATCAGCTGCTGTGATTTTTCTATTTGTGATGGGGTCATTTGCCTTTCTAGCTGACTTTTCAATTGATTGGCATCCTGGTGTCCTTGGGAACCAGCAATGCTGAACCATTTATGTGCTTTAACAGAATCTTGTGGTATGCCAGCCCCCTTTGCATACATTAAGCCTAAACGGAACTGGGATGAAGCAATTCCCTGTTCTGCAGCAAGTCGAAACCAATCTGCTGCCTCTTTAAAGTTTTGTTTCACTCCTTGTCCATCATGGTAGTTCAATCCTAAAAGGAATTGGGCCTCGGCAAATCCCTGGTTTGCAGCTAGTTGATACCACTTTGAAGCTTCCTTGTCGTTTTGTTTAACTCCATCCCCCTTTGCGTACATAAGGCCCAATATAAACTGTGCCTGTGAATGCTTCTGTTTTGCAGCTAATTGAAACCACTTACGAGCTTTTTTGAAATCCTGTTGAACACCTTGACCCCTTCCATAGGCAGCACCTAGATTATATTGGGCCTCAACATTACCCTGTTTTGCCGCAAGTTGAAGCCATTTAACAGCTTCCTTGAAGTCTTGTCCAATGCCTTGGCCATGATAATACATCACTCCCAGTGCAGCTTGCGCCAGGGGATCTCCTTCTTCAGCAAGGGGAAGTAAATCAATGTAAGATCTTTCAGTGTAATCTGTGGGATTATCACCAAGAATTGTGCTATGTCCTGCGAAAAGTAAAAGTAATAGAAATAAATTTCTAAAAGCGTTCATTAATAACCGGATCTTTCTTTTTGTAAGCTGGCAGTCAATTTTATAAACATGGGTTAGTCTACAACAATTTATGTTTATTAGCCAAGAAGGCTAATATTCTAGTAGAAAAATTTGGTTAAATATTTTTGAGGAGTTCAATGACTCCTTAAAAATTAACTTATCCCAAAATCTAAAAGAACTATTTTTTTTCCAATACCATGGTTTCAGTTTCTAACCGTTTAAACATGACTTTGTACTGAACAGATCCGTCATCATCCCAATACTCAGTAGCAAGAGGACTATCAAAACTCATGGGAATTAAACGCCAGATATTTGGTAAAACCATTAAGTTTTTTGTTTCAGGGGGACGCATGAGGTTGTACATGGTTGTTCCATTTTTAAAACGGGTCTTTAAAATGTAAGGAGGTTGTTGAGGAGGACGGTTCTGCTTGAGTTTTTCAAGAGCTTCCCGGTCTAGGGTCACACCTAGGCCAGGACGTTCTGAAACACGCAGGAAACCATTAACCGGTTCCAGTCTTTCCTTCACTACATCAGAAGCATATATTTCGGAGGTCGTAACAAATGGTAGGCTTGCAGTTTTGAAAGCTGACTGCATGTGAGAAACCATGGCTCGGCTAATTCCACCTCCTGCCCATTGCACAGTAAATGGCACATTTGTCGAAGCAAAGAGCCCGGCTCGTCGTATAACTACACCAAGCTTAAGATGCCCAACAATATACCCATCAGCCGATTGTTTTAGTACATCAAAAGTATGTTGTATTCTGCTGCCATGTCTTAAAATTGGCAACCGGATACTTTTCTTTAAATCAATGTAGGACTCGATGTCGTTCATCTGCTCCAAAGGATCTTCAAAGCACCCAGCGATAGGAGAGTGGGAAATCCGTTCCACCAAGTCAGGGTTATGGCCGTAATGGCCGAAATGCGTGAGGTCAAAATGAAGTTTAAACCCTCGTGGGGCCACACGTTCCATGGCTTCCAGTTGATCAAAAACATTTTCAAAAGGAGAGAGGTGATATTTCATCCAGGTGTAACCCATAGCTGAGTATTTTTCAACTACTTGGGCCATTGCATCAGGCCGGGTTGACACCGTCCAGGAACTGATGGGCACCCAGCGGCGGTATCTTTGTCCAAAAAGCTTATAGACTGGTATCCTGGCTGCCTTACCCATCAGATCGTACATTGCCTTGGCCATTGGCTTCGATAATTCATCTCCGACCCAGTCAAAGGGACTGGTTCCTATATATTTATCTAAAACATCCTGAGGTTCATCTCGACCTTCGCCTAGCCCGTAAAAACCTTTGTTTGTATGTGCAACATAAATAGTTCGTGGTCTGGGTCCATAAAAATGATTGAGCTGATGCTGTTGCCAAGGAACATAATTGGGATGGATTTTATGTTTTTCCACATCAGTGACTATGAGGGGGCCATTGACCGAGTCAGAGGTTTTCTTAGCAGCGAGTGCCGCTTTCCAAGGTCTTACTACAGCAGTTGAACCAATTAAACTTGCTATCCCTGTTGTTAAAAACTGCCGACGATTTTGGCCTTTGTTTTCCATATTCTTAATCCAGATTAATCCTGATTGGGAATGAATATAAATTCATCTCACCTTTACTAAGATAATTGCTAAGTAGAGTCAATTACTATTCTACTAGAATCACTGCATCGTGTTTAGTAGAAACATCTTTATTCAAATCGTTCTATGATTATATCCCTAAAAATACAGGAAAGAATTGGTTTTCCGAACTAAATTATCTTAATTTATCTTGGATCTGATACGTGGACCATTAGCCCTGACCTAATTTTCCAAATCTTCAGGTCAATAGAAGTAGTTCTGGTATGCTATGCTCAAATGATTAAAGGATTCTTTCACTCTATCTTTCACTAACTGCATCAGTATTTCACGTAATGGAGGGTAAGCAGAAATGAAAATTGACCGCATTGAGGTTAAAGTAATTGGACCTCAAGTTCAACGCTTTACCTGGTCCCACGATTTACCAGAACAATATACGACAAATACCATTGTTCGCATTTTTACCGATGAAGGAATCGAGGGATTTGCTGGCGTTTCTAACTATACTTCTTATAGTTATGATAAATATACAGCGGAGACACTCAAACATATGATTCCAGCCCTTATTGGTAAGAATCCCTTGCAGCGTGAAACTTTATGGAAAAGCCTATTCTCGAGGGTATTTCCACTTTCACCAGGAGCCTTAGCAGTTGTGGATACAGCCCTTTGGGATCTTTTAGGCAAGGTATCTAATCTGCCAATCTATCAACTTTTGGGTGGGGCACGAGACTACATTCCTTCCTATGCAAGCACCCCACTTTTCAAAGATGTCCCAGCTTATCTAGACTTTGTTGATGAAATGCTGGATCAAGGATTTAAAGCGATAAAGTTTCATTGTTGGTGCATACCAGAAAAAGATTTGGAACTAGCTTTTGCAGCTCGTAAGAAATATTCCGCTTCTAAAGTTGCCTTCATGTTAGATGTAGAGAACAACTATGACTGGCAAAGTGCTTTGAAAGTGGCACGAGAATTAGAAGACCTTGAATTCACCTGGTTTGAAGCGCCTTTACCCGACTGGGATTTGACGGGCTACCGCAAACTCACACAAGTAGCCAACATTCCTGTTATACCTTCTGGCAACTGGATTCAGAATCTGTCCTTGTTTGAAGAAGCTCTGAGAACAGGTGCATGGAATACAACACGTACTGATGCCACCATACTCGGGGGGATAACCCCAGTGCAAAAAGCGGTGTCCCTCTCCGCTGAAGCGGGCATGAAGTGCGAGCTGATGTCCTGGGGATATACCCTGCCATCCGCTGCGAATCTCCATCTGATGCTGGGCTGTGGTCACTGCAGCTATTACGAACAACCCCTGCCCTACAAAACCTTTGAATACGGCATGCACGATGTGCTCCGTACCGCCCGTGATGGTTATGTCTATGCGCCAACCGGTCCGGGTCTTGGCCTTGCCGTAGACTGGCCGGCAATGGAGGCTGCCACCGTACACCGAATCATCTGCGACCATAATTCAACCCGCTAGGTTGAACTGGCCCATCGACTCACTGATGCCACAACTGGGCGTCACTGATTTTGCC
>ENA-UPTF01001591-UPTF01001591.1-marine-metagenome-genome-assembly--contig:-NODE-1591-length-14111-cov-4.393188_pt1 | contig 14111 bp, 11 predicted proteins | sample MGYA00238166_ERZ767019 | MGnify/ENA primary metagenome ERZ767019 (study PRJEB28930, sample SAMN06266391) | marine metagenome | isolation source: Sea water from 250 m depth | place: Atlantic Ocean...
AGATGCATTTGAAAAATATGCATCCTTAACAACAGAAGTTGTTGCAAAAAACAATGGCAGATTTCTAGTCAGAGGTGGGCAACAGTTTCAAATGGAAAATGGGCATTATGAACGCACCGTCTTGGTTGAATTCCCAAACATGGAGATTGCAAAGGAAGTTTATCAAAGCAAAGAGTATCGGGCGGCACTTAAGATTATAGAATCAAGTGCTGATAGAGATTTTGTAATCGTGGAGGGATTATGAGGAATTATTTATTTTATCATTGTCTAGTGTTCTCGGCTTTATTGGTGAGTTCTCTGACCTTTGCAACGCCGCGAATCATCATCAAAGATGCAACGCTAATCGATGCAGACAATCCAATCAGGGAAAACATGACCATTGTTCTTCAGGGTGATGTCATTCAATCGATTGAAGAATCAGGCTCGGTGATGATCGATACACAAAACGATACCATTGTTGATGCAGGGGGTAAATTTATAATCCCCGGTCTTTGGGATGCCCATGTTCACCTCACCTTTGTACCAGAACTTGATTACAAAACTGCCTATGATTTATTTCTTGCCAACGGCATTACCAGCATTCGCGACACCGGTGCAGTTCTTGGTAAATTACAACCTGCAATCGATTATGCAAATGAGAATCCAGACAAAGCACCAAGATTGTTTTACTCGGGTCCGTTAATTGATGGCAGCCTTAGAGTGTACAAAGGAAAAGAACCAGGGTTTCCAGAATTATCCATTGGTGTTGATGAAGATACTAACAGCGAAGCTATGGTCAACGCACTGATAAACCAAGGGGCAAGTTTTTTAAAAACATACGAGATGTTGTCGGCCAAAACTTTCTTGGACTTGCTTTCAATAGCAAAAGAAAAAAATCTTCGAGTCACCGGACACATCCCACTCAGTATTGATTTAATCGAAGCCATTGATGCAGGCTTGGGTGGCATGCAACACATCAGAAACCTCGATTTAGCCTGTGCGAATAATGCCGAAGAGATTTTAAGGCAAAGGCAAGCGTTATTAAAAAATACAGATTTGCTTCCAGGATCAGCTTTACGGACTAAAATTCATCAACTGCAGCGTTTTGTAGCAATTGGGAATCTGGATGAGGAACGCTGCATCAAGGTCATCCAGCACTTAGCAGCAAACAACGTTTTTCAAACACCAACCTTAACCATCAATACACTTGATTCAAAACGATTTTATGCAGATCAGGAATGGCGTGATACTTATCAATATCTACCAAAAAATCTGCAAAAAAGTTGGTACATCGAATCGATTGATATGGCCAAAAAAGAAGTAAGTGAAAACGATAAAATCTTTGAAGACTGGAGCATGAAAATAGTGGGCCTTTTTAACAAATATGGTGTCAAAATTATAGCTGGAACCGACACTCCAATAGGCTTTCTCACCCCTGGATACAGCCTTCACAAAGAATTGGAGTTGCTGGTTGAGGCTGGTTTAACACCTTTGCAGGCTTTGCAATCAGCGACAGTCACCCCAGCAGAGTTTTTCAATCTCGAGAGCAAGATGGGAACAATTGAACCTGGGAAATACGCAGATCTTGTTATTTTAAACCGCAACCCACTTGATTCCATTAAAAACACCCAAAATATCCATATGGTCATTGCGAAAGGTGAAATTAAATAGCCTTTCTTGGGCTTGTGGCTGTTTAGATGTTGGAGTAGATTATAGGTATGAGAAAATTAATCTTAATCGCTGGAATACTACTCATTAACTCTAATGGGTGGGCAGAAGATGATAGCTTACCGCCTGATGGTCCTCTTATCAGCTACCATTCTAACGGACAAGTAAGGTTAACTGGAGAAGTAAAGGATAGAAAGAAATCAGGAGTATGGGATTATTATTATGATAGTGGACAACTTCAACAAAAAGAGAAATATAAGAATGGTAAGCCAATTGGGACATGGAAAAGCTTTGATCAAGAAGGTAAATTAATCGGTGAGCGTTGGTTTGGAAACGGAATCAAAGTCTTTGACATACAGAAACAACATACCCATGTCGGCAATGGAACGACAAAAGTAAAGAATCCCAATAAACAATGAAAAAACTAGCCTTAATTGCTTGTTTGCTGCTTACTGCTTCCTATGCTTGGAGTGAAGATTCTCATCTCCCTTATGACGAGTCCGCAAATGCAGAGATTGATCTTGCCTATGCAATTACTGAAGCCAATAAAGCAAACAAACATGTTCTCATTGAAATGGGTGCCAATTGGTGCCCTGATTGCAGAACTTTGGGAAGGTATTTTCAACGTGCAGACATAAAAGCGTGGCTGGATGAACGTTTTATTGTGGTTGCCGTGGATGTAGGTGAATGGGATAAGAACCTGGAGATCGCTGAAAGGTATGGCAACCCAATCAGTGAAGGCATACCATCACTGGTAGTGCTGGATTCCAAGGGCGTGATGCAGTTTGCAACTCTGGCTGGAGAACTTGCCAGTGCCAGGGAAATAAGTGGAGATGATTTAATCGAGTGGCTGAATGAACAAATTCAACCCATCCTTGATTGATTGAATCTTGCATGACCAAGGCGATTAATCAAATGAGAATTGCTGTCACTGGAGCAGCCAGCGGTATTGGTTCGGTCATTGCCGATGAACTCAGTTCCCTAGGAGCACGCGTTGCAATTTGCGACAAAGATGCAGAACGAGTGCAAGCCTTTGCCGCTGACCATGAAGAGATCTTTGCAAGCGTAGGGGATGTTTCCAATGAAACAGATGTCATCGATTTTTTCAGTGGTGTAGAAGCAAAACTGGGTGGACTGGATGCACTCATTAACAACGCGGGGATAGCAGGACCGATGGCTAGCCTCGAAAAATTTAATTTTGCCGATTGGCAAGAGACCTTATCGGTCAATCTCAATGGTGCTTTCCTATGCAGCAAAGAGGCAATTCCCATGTTGCGTGCATCGGGAGGAGGATCGATTATAAATATCGGATCAACCTCATCTTTTTTTGGCACCCCATTAAGATCCGCTTATTCAGCAACAAAATGGGCGTTGATAGGATTAACCAAAACCTGGGCTATGGAATACGGTCAGGAAAATATCCGTGTCAATGCCATTTGCCCTGGATCTGTCAATGGTCCCAGAATTGAGAGAGTTATAAACAAAGAGGCAGATGAAAGAGATACCGATCCATCGGTTGTGAAAGAGGCCTATCTCAATCAGACCTCAATGCAAACATTCATTGATCCCGAAGAAATAGTTGGGATGGTGAAGTACTTGTTGTCTCCGATTGCACAAAAAGTCTCCGGACAAGCCATTGCTATAGACGGGCACACGGAAAGCTTAAGTCAAGTCAGAATTCCAAAGGAAGACAGTTAGTGAAGGCTGTTTGGTATGAACAAATTGGCACAGCTGATGATGTTCTAAGGCATGGAAATACCGACGACCCTGAAGTCAGTGATGGTGAAGTCCTAGTAAGGATCAGGACCTCAGGGGTCAATCCTTCTGATGTTAAAACAAGGGCAGGTGCAAGAGGTGAATTGCAATTCCCTAGGATTATTCCCCATTCTGATGGAGCCGGAAAGATCGAAGCAGTTGGGGATGGTGTCGATAAAAATCGGATTGGAGAAAGGGTTTGGTTGTGGAATGGGGCATTTGGTCGGGCTTTTGGAACCTGTGCGGAATACATTGCACTGCCTGCAGAACAAGCTGTGAACATGCCTGAAAATACTCCCTTTGAAGCAGGAGCCTGCATGGGAATTCCAGCATCAACAGCCTACCACGGGGTGTTCTCAGGTGGTTCTGTCAAAAATAAAACTGTGTTGGTAACCGGGGGTGCAGGAGCCGTGGGTCATTATGCAATTCAACTTGCAAAATGGGATGGAGCGCAAGTGATCACAACGGTGAGTGGCCCTGAGAAAGGACTAGCAGCCGAAGAGGCAGGTGCGGATTTAGTGATTAATTACAAAACAGATGATGTTGTCGAGGCGGTGAATAATTTTACCGACGGTGAAGGAGTTGACCGAATTGTTGAAGTCGAATTCGGTGGCAACTTAAGTGTCAGCGAACAGATCATTAAAACCAACGGGGTCATTGCTGCTTATGGCTCAGTTGCAGTGGGCAATCCTGAACTCCCCTTTTACAATCTCATGTTCAAAAGCGCTGTCTTAAAGATGTACTTAATTTACATAGTTCCCAGCGAAGTAAGAATGAAGATCATCGAGGGCTTGACCAAAGCCTTGTCTGAAAATGCGTTGGTCCACCAAATTGCAAAATCGTTTGATCTGACTGATGCCATTCAAGCACACAAGACGGTTGAAGCAGGTAAGTTGATTGGCAACACGGTCATTAATCTGACTTAAGCAATCGGATGAACAAATACATAGTTATTATCTGCTGTCTTTTTTTCTACTCCCCAGCAGTTACCGAAACTTCAGAAACCAGCTCTGTCCAGATTGGGAAAACAAAATATATTGGGATTTACGATACTGAAAATAATCAATTTATTTTTAGAGGAATTCCCTATGCAAAACCACCAATTGGAGAGTTACGTTGGAAATCACCAGTGCCTTTATCCACAGATCCAAATATTATCAATGCTCAAAGCTTTAAACCGGCGTGTATGCAAGATGAATACACCACGGTCTGGTATCAAGATGTGGCGGAGTTGTTTGGTAATCCTCGTAAAGTTTTCCAACATGTCGATGCGGTAAGTGAAGATTGCCTCTATCTCAACATATGGACAAATTCACTTGATCAAACCAGTAAAAAACCCGTGATGGTATGGGTACACGGTGGAGCAGATACCGGGGGGTGGTCTTATGAGCCCAATTATTTAGGCCATCATCTTGCCAGCAAAGATGTTGTGGTGGTCTCCATCAATTATAGATTGAATATCTTTGGTTTTTTCGCTCACCCGCAAATGTCCAATCAAACTGGTAATTTTGGTCTTGAAGATGAAATCTTGGCCTTGCAATGGGTCAAAGATCATATCTCAGCTTTCGGAGGTGATCCTGAAAACATTACCTACTTTGGCGAATCAGCAGGTGGGGCTCATGTTTCCTACCTGATTGCCTCCCCAATGGGGAAGGGTTTATTTAAGAGAGGAATCATCCAAAGTGGTGCCTACAATCTATTTAATTGGACTTCAAAAGATAAGGCAGAGGAACTAGGACTGAAAACACAAACGATCTTAAATGCACCTGACTTACAGACCATGAAAACTTTATCAGCAGAAAATATCTTGTCTGCTTCGATTGATCTTAATCATCCCTATGGACCGAACATCGATGGTGCATTGATACCAAATAACCTAACCAATTTATTTGAAGAGGGATCATTTAATAATGTTGATCTCATGATAGGCAGCAATAAAAATGAGGATTACATGTATATTGATGAATCTGTCACAGAAAAGGATATTAATCGGCTTATTGAGAATTACTATCCAGAGTATCGAGACAAGATACTCTCATGGCTGGATCTGGAAGATCCTAGACTTGCCATGGATCATCTGACAACAAATCAAGTGACGCTTTGTCCTTCAGTTTTCATTGCCAGATCGCTTTCAAAGAACGGAAATAACGTGTATCAATACCATTTCACTCGAATGCGAGAAGGCAGTGAGAAAATACTGTCTTATCATGGTGCTGAAATCCCCTATGTATTTAATACCCATGATGAATGGCTGCCAACCAATGAAGATGATACGCAACTGACAGAAGCGATGATGGAATACTGGGTCGAGTTTGCAAAAAAAGGAACGCCTAATTCAATCAATAATCCGACATGGAAAGAATTTGGCACTGAAGAAAGCTATTTGATATTAGATCTACCATTAGAAAGCTCAGCAAAGCTGGAAAATGAGTTTTGTGAAATTATGATTGATGAAATGTTAAAAAGGACATCAAGATAGTGTATCCGTCAGAAAAATTAAATTGATCTAAGGTACCACTCGAAATCTTTATTGCTAATCTGGGAGGCAAAACGATCCATTTCGCATCGTCTAGATCTTAAAAAAAGATCACTGTATTCACTGCCAAGGTATTCGTTCAAGACAGTAGCGTTCTCAAAAGCATCCAAGGCCTTATCCCATTTAACAGGTAATGTGATCTCGGGATCGATCACTTCACCTTCAGCAATCATCGCCGGAGGAGTGATCTTATTTATTAAGCCATAATGAATTCCAGCCAAAACACAGGCCATCACTAAGTATGGATTGGCATCAGCGCCTGCTGCACGATGCTCGATTCGCAAATTGTCAGGATCAGATAATGGGATACGAATTGAAAGGTTTCGATGATTAGGACCCCAATTGGGAGTTATCGGAGCAAAGAATCCAGGCTGGAAACGTCGGTATGAATTAGCATTTGGACAAAATATTGCCATCCCCTCTTCCATTGTTTGGGCCAACCCGCCAACAGCATTTTCTACATTCTGATTATAGTCAGTCGTTTGCTTAGAATTTGTTTGGAATAACAGATCGTCCTTTTCATTTTTTAGACTGATATGAATATGCATCCCTGAGCCTGCTGTTTCCATGAAGGGCTTGGCCATGAAAGTTGCACCTAAGCCAAAGGATTTAGCAGTTTCACGAACAGCTCTTCTCAGAAGTATTGCATGATCTGCAGCCAGCAATGGATCATCAATATGATGTAAATTTGTTTCAAATTGCCCCCTAGAGAATTCCGATATTGTCGTACCCATGGGGATATTCTGTACTTCGCAAGTTTCTTTCAATTGATTAAAGAATGGATCTAGCTCTCTTAAGTCTTCCATTGAGTAAACTTGGGGTCCTTCATCCTGAAGGATGGTGCCAGGCACTGGGCCGTGTCTTGGAATAATGCTCAGAGCATCTTTGTTGTGAATTAAATAAAACTCCAATTCAACTGCTACGGTTGCTCTTAGGCCATCGGCTTCAAACTTTTCGATAACTTGCCTCAGTATATTACGGCTCTCATTTGCATAGTGCTCATCATTTCGATCAAACATGGTGATCATAACTTGAGCTGCTGATTGATCTAACCAAGGAATTGAACACAGTGAATTTTTGACAGGTTTTGCAGTAACATCCGGATCACCATCATCGGTCCCAAGAATGAGGCCATCGATGACATTGCCACTGGAATCGAGAAGATGGGTTGCTGCTGGAAAATTAATGCCTTTGCTAAACAGATGTTCTGCCTCTGAAACATCCAACCGTTTACCACGAATAATGCCATTCATATCCGGAACCAACAACTCAAGTATCTCAAGTTGGGGATGTGTTTCGAGAAACAGAGAAAGTTCTTTATTCTGCGTCCGAGTATCAGTCATTGCTTAGCTTTCTGATGTTTTCTTTCCGCCACTCTATTGCGCTCTTAATCCCTTCTTTATGCAGCACTTCGTAGAATTTTTTGGCTTCGTCTGACTCTGCAGTCTCAATAGCAATATCTGCTTCGAAAGCATCCAGCAAAGCTTTTCGCATCCCGCCAATTTCCAAACTCCTGTTGATGGCACGTTTGGTGATTTCAACCGAGAGACGATCGTTCATTGCAATTGTCTCAGCAAGTTCTAAGGCGTTATCTCGCAACTCATCCAAAGCCACCACTCTGTTGATAAGTCCCATCTCATAGATCCGCTCTGCAGGTACTTTTGTATCCCCGGTCAATAGCAGTTCTTTGGCCAATTTTGGTCCCGTGAACCAAGGCAACAAAAGTGCCACAACACCGCTTGCGATTGAAACTTCAGGCTCACCAAAGAGAGCATTGTCAGCAGCAACAGTTAAATCACAGGCCAATGCCATCTCCATGCCTCCACCGAGACAATACCCCTGGACGGCAGATACAGTCGGTTTTGGCGAATCCCAAAAGCGCATGATTAAATCAAAATCCTGCTCCAGCGTGGCTCTCAGTTCTTGTTCGCCTTTGGCTTCCCAAACCTCATCATCCAGGTCAAAGCCTGCTGAGAATGATTTTCCTTCTGCTTGAAGAACAATGGCACGAACCTTGATGTCTTCCTCGGCCTGATTCATGGACTCATTGATATCAGCCATCATTTCGGTGTTGATGGCATTGAGCTTGTTGGGACGGTTTAGTGTTAGAACCGCTAAAGGTCCCTCAACCTCGTACCTGACAGTTTTTTCACTCATAGATGTTTTATCAGCGCAGACTGTACCAAACCGATTTACTTTGGGTGTAACTCAAAACACTCTCAAAACATGCATCCTTGGTGTTCCCAGATTGTTTGTAGCCACCGAATTCGAGGGTCATGTCCCCTTCATCGAAAGTATTTACATAAACAATTCCAGCCTCTATAGATTTCGCCATGGAATGCGCCCGGCTAACATCACTGGTCCAGACGGATGCACACAATCCATAGATGGTATCGTTAGCCATCTGGGTGACGTGTTCTGCATTATCAAAGGGAATCACTGAGGCCACGGGGCCAAAGATTTCCTCCCTGGCTATCTTCATGTCATTGCTGACATCGGAAAACAGAGTTGGCTCCACGAAACAACCCGCTTCCATACCTGAAGGGACGCCCCCACCAAAATGCAACTTAGCGCCTTGGGATTTTCCAGACTCAATGTAACCCAAAACTCTGCCTTGAGCCTCACTGGTCACCAAGGGGCCCATGTTCGTCTGTGGATCCAAAGGATCCCCAGGCACATAAGCATCCTTGCCATCTGCAACAAATTGATCCAAAAAATCGCCGTAAATGCTCTGCTCCACAAAGATTCTTGATCCCGCATTGCACATCTCGCCCATGTTGCAGTAAATACCGTCGTAAGCGGCCCCTACTGCCCGTTTCATGTCCGGCAAATCGCCAAAAAAGATTTGTGGGGTTTTGCCACCGCATTCGAGTCCTACTTTTTTCATATTGGACTGCCCCGCATACTGGAGGATCAGTTTTCCAACCTCAGTGGATCCAGTAAAACTGATTTTTGAAACATCAGGATGCAAAGCCAAGGCCTTGCCTGCCACTTCACCATAGCCATTGACAACATTAAATACCCCTGGAGGACCTCCAGCCTCGACAAACAACTCTGCCATCTTTAGACAAGAATGCGGGGATTGTTCAGCAGGTTTTAGTACCACAGAGTTCCCAGCTGCAAGAGCCGGTGAAATCTTCCATACTGCCATCAACAAAGGATAGTTCCAGGGAGAGATGCAACCGACTACACCCAAGGGTTCTCTCAGTGACAAATGCAGTACTTTTTCATGAGTATTGGTTACCTTGCCATTGATTTTGTCAATGGATTCAGCCATAAAACGGATATTGGTCGCTGACGCTGGAATATCACCACCGACACAATCACTGATTGGTTTGCCCATATTGAGTGTTTCCATGAGAGACAATTCCGCTGTATGTTCATCGATTAGGTCGGCAAACTTGTACATGATACTCATGCGCTTTCTAGGAGCCATTTTGAGCCATGTTCTGGAATAATAACTCTCCTTCGCAGCGGCAACAGCGCGATCGACGTCCTTTTCCGTACCTTCCGACGCTGTGGCAAAAACTTCATTCGTTGATGGGTTAATGACTTCAAATTTACCCCCATCAGCCGCTTCGCAATATTCACCGTTAATAAATAAACGACCTTCTATATTGGTTTCAGCATCACTGGCAAGTTTTTGCCAATCCTGTTTTGAGTATTCCTTTGCTGTTTGTGCATTCATCTTATCTTTCTCCTAATTTTTATTGTCTGCATGGACAACCATCAGTGCATCCAATCCCAGACATATATCTTTCCCTAGAATAATGGGATTAACATCAATTTCGCAAATATGATTTCGCATAGCGAGTGCGAACAGTGAAAATTTTGATGCCATCTTACAATAAGATTCGACATCTGCCGCCTCGCTGCCTCTGTATCCAGAGAGCAATGACTGCATTTTTAATTCAGACAATGCTTGCTTTGCTGTCTCTGCATTAAACGGCGGCATTAAGGTGACCACATCTTTGAGCGCTTCTGCATAAACTCCTCCGAAACCTAATGTGATCATTGGACCAAATTGTGGGTCGGTGGTCATGCCCAATATCATTTCCACTCCTTCTTCGTCTATCATTTTAGAAAGGAGAGCTTCCGGTCCGAGGCGTTTATCCAAATCTTTATATGCATCAGTTAATTCTTTATCTGAATTTAAATTCAGATAAACCCCATGGACTTCCGATTTGTGACTGATACCTGGAACTGCAGTTTTTAAAACCACCGGGTAACCCAATTTTTTTGCACTCTCAATAACTTCGTCCAAATTATCAACACCATAACTTTGATTGACTGCAATTCCGTTGTCAGACAACATCTCCAAGGCCTCGTTTTCACCAATCAATTGACCTTGATCGATGATCTGTTGCCATTTTGTCATAGCCTCTGTTGAAATTGGCTCGAGAATATCGTTTTCATGCGCTAAATAATCTCGATATCGATGCATGCAGCGAACGCCTGCTAAAAAAGAGTACACACCGTCCAATATGGGTAGCCCTCTTGCCGTGGATTCCATCACGGTGTTGTCACTACTCGTTCCCTGTATGTTTGAAACCAGAAACACGGGTTTGCCAGTAGCGTCATTAGCCTGTTTCATGTATTGAAGATATTCAGGATATATCCTACTTAAAGCTCCCCGGTCTTGAACGACAGCCCCCATGGAAGCATTTGGGTCTTGCAGCATAGTAGTTAGAGAATCTGCCATGATTTGATCTGAATCATCCAAGCCTCTGCCCCAAGCATCCAGTGGATTAACTGCCGGTAACCCTGGATCAAGAATTTCCTCGAGCTTTAGAATTGTTTCTGGATTTAATTCAGCAAAATCAACATCCTGATCTGCTGCTAGATCCAGAATCAGCTGACGCTCCCCACCTGAATCGTGGATGGTCACTAGATTGCCTTCGGCCAGAGAATGGGGTTGCGCAAACATTATCAGGGTATCCGCCAGTTCATTCATGTCGTTGACACGCTGGATGCCGAATTTACTAAATACGGCGTTGTAACATTCGTCACTGCCGGCTAAAGCACCGGAATGGGATACAGTCAGTTCAGCGGAACGTTTAGTTTTTCCGGTTTTAATCACCACAATAGGAATTTGTTTGCGGGTTGCTTTTTTAAAGGCTTCAATCATTAGATCCGGCTCTCTTACGGTCTCCATAAACAGACCAACAACTTCTGTGGTTGGCATTTCAAGTGCAAAATCCAAATAATCGTGCATTCCCACGGATAATTCTTGGCCTGCTGAGACGGTTAAATTGAAATTAATTCGCTCATCACTGTCCATAATCCCAGCCATGCCTGAACCTGAATGGCTGATCAGAGCGACATTGCCAGCAATATGATTGGGTCGAGTGGCAAATCCGCCGACGGTAACCCGATCCGCAAAATTGTAAAATCCCATACCATTGGCGCCACAAACCAACACACCCGTTTCCTGAACCCTGGCTTGAATTCTCTCCTTTAAGGGGGGTTGCATATCATTATCAATGTAGAGCATTGACATTATCGTCATGGCTTTGACTCCCGTTTTAACTGCTTCTTCAAAGATGGCTTCTATTCGATGATCTGAAACAGCAAAGACAACGTGTTCAACAGGCTCGGGCAAAGCAGCCAAGTCGGGAAAACACGGGACTCCCATAACATCGTCGTATTTGGGGTTGATAGCATAAAGAGAGCCTGGGTATTGACCGTGCAATAAAGTTTCAAGGATGCGCCTCCCAACTCCTTCTGAGGCACTGGCTCCAACAATGGCTATGCTTGAAGGTCTTAACAATGGATCCAAATGATGCGTCATATGGGGATGTTAGATTAAGGTTAATAAAGTTCGGCTGGGGTGATCCTTTTCCGCTCTGGGTCAAAAAAAGGCTTGGTCACTATCGTTGCCTCTTCCATTACTCGATTCCACTCCAAATCTTTCTGATAATAAATTTCGGCTATGATTTTATCTTTGCCTTTTTTCCAAGGTTCATGGAGCGATGCAAACGCTATATTCGCTTTAGCACTTGGAGAGAACATGGCTGAAGTGACCGTTCCTATTTTTTTCCCGGACTGATTATAAAGATAGGAGCCATGGGCAGGCTTATTGCCATTAATATTGAGTTTAACAAAAGTATAACGTGGCCCTCTTTTCTTCTCTTCTAACAAAGCTTCTCTGCCATTAAAAACTGGCTTTGATAAATCCACTAGCCATGATAAGCCCAATTCAAAAGGAGATCTTGTAGCACCCGGCCTAATGGAATCCTCTGCAACCATAAAATCTTGGCCTGGCACAAGTAAGCCAGCTTCAATTCTGACTAAATCCAATGCATCTAAACCAAATGGTTTTATGCCGTAAATTTCGCCTTGCCCGAATAGTTCATCCCAAAAATTCAAAGCTATTTCATTGTCCATCCATACCTCATACCCAAGGTCACCGGAAAACCCTGTTCTTGAAATCATGATCTCATGACCTTGAAAATCATAATGCTTGATATCAAAAGGTTTGAGATGCTCGATCCCTGAGAACCCCATGGCTTTCAGAATACTGCAAGAGGTTGGGCCCTGAACCCCCAGACATGCAACGTCATCGGTTATCTCTTCTATTTCTACATCAAACCCTATGGCAGATATAGCAAGGTTATCGAGCTGCCTTTCTACACATAAAAGCCAATATTCGTTTTCCCTAATATGGAAAACAGTTCCATCATCCAAAACTTGGCCTTGTTCATCGCACCAAACAACATAACCAACTCTTCCTATCGAAATTTTATTCATGTCTCTGGTAAAGAAACGATTTACAAATTCAGCAGAGTCTGGTCCTGTGATTTTTTGCTTTACCATCGGTGTATAGTCAATAACACCTGTCGTATTTCTTACCGCAAAATACTCAAGATCTGTTCTAAAGTAATTTGTAGCAACTGTGTAGTCTTTCCAACGCTGCCACTCATTGAGAATATTCAACTCAGAGGTTCTGCTGTGAAAGGGTGTCTCATAATACGATTTCTTGTAATGATCTTGTTGCACAAACATATTAGGATTCCCTCATCATTAATTCGACTGCAGCATTCCTGCCAGCAATCCCCATCAGACCGCCCCCTGGGTGAGAGCCTGCACCACAAATGTACAAAGATTCTATTGGAGTTGAGTATTGAGCCAGATCAGGCGTGGGACGTAACATAAGAAATTGATCAAACGCCAACTCACCGTGATGCCAATGACCTCCAGTGATGCCATATTCAGACTCAATATCCTTGGGCGTTAACAGTTCAGCATGCAGAATTTGTTCTTTAATCCCCGGTGCATATTGATTTAGACTATTGATAATATTCTCCAGCACTAAAGGCTTTGCCTTGTCCCAACCTTCTTTCAAAGCGTAAGGTGTGTAATTCACAATTGCTGACAAAACATGATTGCCTTCTGGAGCCAAAGATGTGTCGTTTATACTTGGGATAGTTATCTCCATAGCCAACTGGTCTGAACAAGCCTGATATTTTGTGAAGTCAAAAGCTTGCTCAAGATATTGCATGGTCGGTGATAGAATTATTCTTTCTCCCAAATCATTTGCATCAACTCCATTAAATTTAGGTAGTGCAGATAGGGCTAAATGGAGCTTGGAAGCATTGCCCCTCATTCTGATATTGTGAATTTTATGGACGAAACTTGCTTCTAAGTTTCTTGGTCCAACCAGACACATAAATGTGCTTTTTGGGTCAATTCCAGAAACCACAACATCTGCATTAACCTCATCACCATTCTCAAGAATGATGCCACAAGCTTTTCCAGATGCATCCAGACGAATTTCTCGAACGGAAGAATCAACCATAATTTTGACACCCTGTTTTTCTGCGCTGCGTTTCAAAGCTTCTGCATAAGAGTCCATACCCCCTTTGGCTATGGCATAACCACCCTGAACTCCATCTATTGCTCCAGTAAGTTGGTGCAAATAAGTAATTACACTGTTATTGCTTCTCGGTCCCAAGTGATTTCCAAGGACGGCATCTATAGCCACAGATCCTTTGATAAACTCATCATCAAAATATTCATGAAGCAGATCATAAATATTTATAGCTATAAATTTGAGCATGTCGCTCATGTCTTCATTGCCCATGCTTCTTAAACTCCAGCCGAGTGTCATCAAGCCCAAAATATCTTTCTTTTTACCAGATCCTATTCTGGGAGGGCTATGCTGATAAGCAGA
>ENA-UPTF01001592-UPTF01001592.1-marine-metagenome-genome-assembly--contig:-NODE-1592-length-14109-cov-7.605972_pt1 | contig 14109 bp, 11 predicted proteins | sample MGYA00238166_ERZ767019 | MGnify/ENA primary metagenome ERZ767019 (study PRJEB28930, sample SAMN06266391) | marine metagenome | isolation source: Sea water from 250 m depth | place: Atlantic Ocean...
GCTGGGAGTATAAATGAAAATAAATCTGCGGGAAAATATTTACAGAAAATTATTCTGATTATATTGTTTATTTTCCTGGGCACGTTTCTAATATTTCTTTTCCAGAATCAGGGACAGCCTCCGGGGAAAAGTTTAATAAAACATTTAAAATTTGTGCCAAAAAATAAAACTTTGACTGCAAAAAGTTCTACTGAAAATAAATTGTCTGAGTTTAATTTGGAAGATATGATGCAGTCATTTGGTTCTAACATCCCTGTTCAAGAATCCAGTGAACGCCTGAAAAAAATGGTCACTGCATCGCCAGAAATTTTGGAAAATATTGCGAATAATATCCTCCGGGAAATAGGTAAAAATACGGTATTTGTTTTTTCTGAAGCAAAATCATTGTTTCTCTTTTGGAAAGGCAAACTGGAAAAATTTGCTTCGCCCCAGGATTTGCAAAAAAAGCTCCAGCAGTTGGACCAGCAATACAAGGAAGTAGAATCACTTTGGAGAGAAATAGGCGACAACGCCCCGGAAAATGTAAGATTAATTCCGGATATTCTTGACGGAAAATCGACATATGCCCTGGAAATGCTGGATGAAAACGGTGACCCTATGCAAGTTTACATGACTGAAGAAGGCGTTTTATTGCGGCTGAGTAACGGCCAACTTTTAGACAAACCGCTTACTCCGACAGAAGCCGCTCAGAAAATAGCTGATTATTGAAAAAAGTTAGCAAAATTAGATTCAGAATGTGGTTTTACCAAAAGTAATATCCGGGCATAATAGTTTAACTATTTAAGGCCTGAATTATTTTAATGTTATCAACTTAACCCGAAAAAATGGAATTTCTCAAATATCATGCTCTTGGCAATGATTACCTGGTATCAACCAGTGAACATCCGGACTTTTCGGAAAATGAACTGACATCAGAACAAGTTCGTAAAATATGTCACCGTAACTTTGGACTTGGTTCAGATGGTATATTAGTGGGAGGAAAAGACGAATCCGGAAACTGCTTCACACTTAAAATATATAATCCGGACGGTAGCACGGCTGAAAAAAGCGGAAACGGTTTACGCATTTTTGCGCGTTCGCTCTGGGACCGGAAACTGGTTGATCAGTCAAAATTTAAAATCGTTACATCCGGAGGAATTGTCTGCGCACAGGTAGACAGTTCCGGTCAGTCCGTAACTGTCGAAATGGGCTCTGTAAGTTTTCAAAGCAACATTATTCCGGTCACGGGGGAAAGTCGGGAAGTGTTGAATGAAACATTGGAAATAAACGGTGAAAAATTAACATTCTGCTCAGCCACCATCGGTAATCCGCACTGTGTGGTACTTCATCGCAATATTTCTGCGGAAGAAACTATTCGTCTCGGGCCTTTGATTGAAACGCATCCGAGCTTTCCAAACCGTACAAATGTGCAGTTTTTGGAAGTACTGAACCGCAACACGATCCGGATCGAAATCTGGGAACGTGGTGCAGGTTACACTTTGGCATCAGGAAGCAGCAGTTGTGCGGCGGCATCAGTGGCTCATCGGCTGGGCTTGTGCGATGCTGAAATCGCGGTCTTAATGCCGGGAGGGCAAATCGACATCACAATCAGCGAAAATTATAATATCATTATGAAAGGCTCGGTCACTAGCATCGGCAAAATGACACTTGATTTAGAGTGCATGGATTTTGAGATTCCTGCATGATCGAGAGTATTTGGGGAATCTTTACTATAGGATTGCTCCTGGGTTCTCCGTCCGGAATTTCTCCCGGGCCAATGTTGATACTTATCATTTCTGAAACATTACGTCACGGCATCCGCGCCGGCGCAAAAGTGGCTTGTATGCCTTTACTAACAGATATCCCTGTCGTATTAATTTCCGGATTCTTATTCGCCCAAATTTCAAATATAAATATCCTGCTGGGTGCAATTTCTCTGATTGGATCAGTTTTTCTACTATATTTGGGCACAAAAAGTATTCGAACCACCAATTCAGAAATTACGGATTTTACACCCCGCCCCCTACTCCTGAAAGAATTAATGATTGCAAATTTAGTTAATCCCAATCCATACCTTTTTTGGTTTACTGTGGGAGCACCTCTGATGGTTCGCTCATTTCAACAGACTTGGGGTTCCGGAATAACATTTCTTTTCAGTTTTTATTTAGGCTTGTGTGGAGTCAAACTTTTGCTCGCAATTGCAGCAGGACAATCAAGAAATTTCCTGCACGGCATATTGTATCGGCGTATCATGCAATTTCTTGGTTTTGCATTAATTGGATTCGCGATTATGCTGTTTCGAGACGGTCTGATTTTTCTCGGAATTTTACATCAAGGATAATTTAACCTGCCGAACAAACCAAAATATTTACTCGACATACAGACTGAGGGTCTATAGAATTCAATAAAGAAAAGCATTTGAATTAATAAATCCCCAGCTCAAATTCCTTCCATGCCGATCAACATCTCTTATTTACTTGAATCCAGAACTGCTTGTGAAAGAGAGGATGCGGTAGATCCTTTGCGCAGCTGGCAGGGGGCATTTTATTTGCCGCAAGGACTGATTTATCTGGATGGGAACTCTTTGGGCCCGATGCCAAAAAAGGCACTCAAACAACTAGAGCAGGCTATCCGTAAAGAGTGGGCCGAAGACCTCATAACAAGTTGGAACAAGGCAGGCTGGTGGGAATTACCGGAAACTCTAGGAGAATTAATAGCACCTGTTGTCGGCGCTGCTTCCGGACAAGTTATTGTTTCTGACTCCACTTCACTAAACCTGTTTAAAACCGTCCATGCCGCATTGACTCTACGTCCGGAACGGACAGTGATGATCTCCGAAGCTGAAAGTTTTCCGACTGATCTTTACATATTGGAAGGAGTCACCTCAACTCATCAAAACATTCAAAGGCGTTTGTTGGGCAAAGATGGAAACTCACTGGAAGAATTAATTGACAACCAGGTCGCGGTAGTCGTGTTTTCGCATGTTAATTACCGTACAGGGGAAATCCTGCACATTGAAGAACTTGTCCAAAAAACTCATGACGCAGGAGCTTTATTTGTGCTGGACACCTGTCACAGTGCAGGAGTTTTGCCGGTAGAACTTGACCAATGGGGTGTGGATTTTGCGGTTGGCTGCACTTACAAATATCTGAATGGTGGTCCGGGATCGCCCGCCTTTATCTATGTGGCAAAGCGGCACCAGAAAGAAGCTGTGAATCCTCTTTCAGGATGGTGGGGACACGCTCGTCCTTTTGCGTTTGAAAAAATTTTCCATGCTGCAGAAGGCATTCGACGTTTCAGGACTGGAAGCCAACCTGTTTTATCACTCAGAGGACTGCAGGCCGGTCTTGAAATTGCGCAGGAAGTCGATCTTCAGCAAGTGCGAAAAAAAAGTCAGCGTCTGACTCAACTATTTATTGAACTTATTGAAAGTGGATGTCGTAATTATGGTGTAACTCTACAGAGCCCAACTGATCATGATAAACGGGGCTCTCAAGTCACCATTCATTTTGAAAATGGTTTTGCTGTCATTCAGGCTCTTATTGCCAGAAAAATAATCGCCGATTTCAGAGAACCGGGAAGTATGCGTTTTGGTTTTGCTCCCCTTTATTTGCGCTACACGGATGTGTGGGATGCGGCAGAAGCTTTGGATGACGTACTCAAAACAGAAGAATGGCGGGAAGAACGTTTCAGGCAGAAACACGAAGTCACCTAATTATTAAATTCCTTTAGAATTTTTTCTCCGGCACTCTACATACTCACCGATAATCACATGAATTTTAGTAGTAGTATTTATTTATAATACTGATATTGCATATAATTTAATTTATTTGCAATCTACGTAAATTTACTAATATGAATCAAAATTATCTCGTTGAATAGTAGAACACACTGGACACAGATATTAGTTTATGGTTGCTGGAAATTGACTGAAAAGCAAAGCGACCCCCCTCATGCTTTCCCAAATTTTACCGCATCCCTGTTAAGAATCTGACCAGAAGTTCAAAGGAAACGGCAGGCAGCTGGGTCATTTGTTTTTAAGCCTCCTAACAAGAGATCTATAGTTTGCCGTTTCCAATGTTCATCCCCGTGGTTTTCTCTCCTGTTTCTGAAATCATTTACTTACTTTTCAATTGAAGATTGTCTTATTGATATTGATATTGTTATCATGTCGTGATTACAAATCTCCATCAAAGGGTCATAGATGATTGAATCACTGTTTGCCAGAATCGACTCAAAGCGTGAAGAACTGGTTTCGTTCACACAGGAATTAGTAAGTATTCCAACTATCAATCCTCCGGGAGAGGATTATTTAAAATGCGCCGAACTGCTCGGAAACCGTTTGGCGAAAAGCGGTTTTTCACTGCTTTATGAACGCGCCAAAAATACCCCCGGAGACACAGAGCGTTACCCCCGTCATAATGTCATAGCACGTATTGAAGGCAAACAATCTGGACCATGTGTTCATTTCAATGGACACCTTGATGTTGTTGTTACTGGCAACGGCTGGACTGTTGACCCCTTTGAAGGACTGGTGCGTGAAGGAAAAATTTATGGGCGCGGCACCTGCGACATGAAGGGCGGACTAGCATCAGCAGTAATTGCCATGGAGGCTATCCTGGAAGAAAGCATTGATTTTCCGGGCGTAATCGAAATTTCCGGAACAGTTGATGAAGAAACCGGAGGATACGGTGGAGTTGCCTTTTTAGCGGAAAAAGGATTTTTTTCAAAACCACGCGTTGATAATGTGATTATTCCGGAACCTTTAAATGTGGACCGCGTCTGTCTCGGACACCGGGGTGCATGGTGGGCAGAAGTTGAAACATTCGGTAGAATTGCACACGGCTCAATGCCTTTTCTCGGGGATTCCGCCATTCGACACATGAGTGCATTTTTGGAGCTAATTGAGTCACGGCTTTTTCCTGCACTGGACAAAAAACAAACACGAATGCCGGTTGTTCCAGAAGGAGCAAGGCGATCCACTTTGAATCTTCAGGCAGTTCACGGAGGTGAAGCCGAATCTTATGAAGGCTTGCCAAGTCCTTGTGTGGCTGATTCTTGCCGGCTTATCATGGATCGACGCTTTTTGATTGAAGAAGATATTACTGAGGTCAAAGCAGAAGTCACAGACTTGTTGAAGGAAATAGCTGATTCACGTCCTAATTTTCGTTACCAAATCAAGGACATTATGGAGTTTTTACCAACCATGACAGATGCGGATGCCCCGGTTGTCCAAGCCGTCAGTTCTGCAATTCAGAGCATCCTTGGCAAAACTCCTGAACATGTCATTTCTCCCGGTACCTATGATCAAAAACACATTGCCCGCATCGGACATCTGCATGACTGTATTGCCTACGGTCCAGGAATCCTTGACCTTGCTCACCAGCCGGACGAATACATAGTGATTGATGATATGGTTACGGCAGCCAAAGTGATGGCGGCATCAACGCTGGAATTATTAGGTGTTAATTTGTAGCATATGGTTTTTCAATCTCAGCACTTGCTCTTCTCTGAAAACTAAAAGTAATAATCCGTAAAGCAAAGCTGAACCAAGCAGTATTCCTCCAAAAATCACCCAGTTGTAAACAAGAAAAGGTCCGTCTTCCCATGATCCATATCCTCTGGAATACCAGGCAAAACCTCCCATTCCTGCTGAAGCCAGCATATAAAGCAAAGACGACCGCAGGGGCCACCAATTTTTGCGTAATTCGGATTGCTTGAGCAAAAAGAGCGACAATAGAATCCACTGAAACCAGGTTCCTGCAGCAAGCCCCAGGGCCAAGCCAAATATTTCCAGACTTTGACTCCACCACCAGCCCAGAAGTCCTGTCAGCAATATACTGAATAGAGAAACTTTGACAGGAGTGCGGGTGTCTTTAAGCGAAAAAAACACTGAAGTCTGCAGCCTAATCATGGCCACTGCAGGAATACTTAATGCAAAAGCCTGCAGCGTGAGCGAGGTATTTTGAACGTCGCTCCATGAATATGCACCATGCAGATATAGCATTGACACAATTGGTTCTGCAACAACCGCCAAACCTATACTGGCCGGAAAGATGACCAGTAAAGTTGTAGACATGGTAAAGCGCAGGGTGTTGCGGATTTTCTCCCAGTTTTCGGCAGCAGTGTGCTGACTTAATTCCGGAAAGCCGGCTGAAGTGATTGCAAAAGCAAATACACCCAAAGTCAGTTCCGAGAGTCGGCTGGCATTGTAGTAATGCGTGACTTGCCCTGTGGGCATGAAACTAGCGAGGTTGCGCAGCACAATGATATTGATTTGATAGACCGCCACTCCCAGCAAAGACGGACCAAGCAGTTTCAGCAGGCGCTGAATATTCTCATCATTGAGAAAATTTTGCGGTTTGAAGGATTGCCCAACTTTTCTCAGTGAGGGTATTTGAATTAATATTTGCGCGATTCCACCCATAAGGACACCAATACCGATGCCGATCATCGGTTCTTCCAACAATGGAGAAATACCGAATGCTGCCCCGATAATTCCGATATTTAATAAAATAGGTGCTGCAGCCGGAGCTGCAAAACGGCCTTCAGCATTGAGTACCCCCATTGCCCAGGCAACGAGCGAAACAAAAATCAAATATGGAAACATGACTCTGGTCAGCAGTACCGTCAAGTCGAATTTTTCCGGACTTGAAGCAAAACCTGCTGCAAACAGATAAACCAACTGAGGACTGAAAAGAATTCCCAAGCCGGTCAGAATAGTTGTTGCTGCCAGGACGAGCCCTAAAGTTTTTGCCGCAAATTTCTTTGCAGCTTCAGGATCCTTGCGTTCACGGAGTTCTGCGTAGAGAGGAAGAAAAGCAAGAGTCATCGAACCCTCTGCAGTCATGCGGCGCAGGACATTCGGAATTGTAAAGGCCTGCACAAAAGCATCCGTCACCCAACCGGCACCAAAGACATGCGCAATCACTAAATCCCGCGCTGCACCAAGGATTCTTGAAAAAAGGGTAAAGATTGTAACCGTCCGCGCGTTTTTCAGAATGCGTCCGGACTCTTCAGGATTGTTTTTCAAAGGAATGAATGTCAAGTGGTTCAATGTTGACAGATTGGGTTCAGAATCACGACCCCGGTAGACTTGCGATCAACTACCGAAAATTGCGGACTTACCGAGTTCTGATTCGATTTCAAGTAAGCGGTTATATTTTGCAATGCGCTCGCTGCGTGAAGCTGAGCCGGTTTTAATTTGCCCTCCGGCCATTGCAACTGCAAAGTCTGCCATAAACGTATCTTCAGTTTCACCGCTGCGGTGCGAAATAATATAATTCCAGCCTGCTTTTTGGCAAAGCTGAATGGTGGCAACAGTTTCAGAAACTGTCCCGATTTGATTGAGTTTTATCAGAACCGCATTGGCCGCATTTTTACTGATCCCTTTTTTGACAAAATCTGTGTTTGTCACAAACAAATCATCTCCAACAATTTGAACTTTTTTACCAAGTTTTTTGGTAATGGCTGAAAAACCGTCCCAATCATGCTCATCCATCGGATCTTCAATTGAAACAACCGGATATTTTTCAACCATACTACTGTAAAATCCCAGCATCTCTGTTGAATTTTTTGTGCCCTGTCCGGACTTAAAAAAGTCATACGTACCTTTTTTATAAAAAGATGACGCTGCGGCATCCATGGCCAGTGAAATGTCTTTTCCGGGTTCATATCCGGCAGCCCTAATTGCTTCAAGAATTACTTCGCATGCCTCTTCATTGCTTTTAAGATTTGGCGCAAAACCCCCTTCGTCACCTACACTTGTCGCATAGCCTTTTTTAAGCAGTATTTTTTTCAACGCATGAAATGTTTCCGCGCCATAACGCAAGGCTTCCCAGAATGTTGGTGCGCCAATCGGCATAACCATGAATTCCTGCAAATCTACACTATTGTCAGCATGTTCTCCGCCATTGATAATGTTCATCATCGGCATCGGTAAACGGAATCCGCCCACACCTCCGAGATAAGCATAAAGTGGAAGGTTATGTGAATTGGAAGCAGTTACCGCAACGGCCATGGAAACACTGAGAATTGCGTTTGCGCCCAAATTGCTTTTGGTCGCAGTGCCATCCAGTTTCAGCATCATCCTGTCAATTTCTGCCTGCCGATCCGGAGTCATTCCCAGCAGTTCCGGTGCAATTTCCTGATTCACATTTTCTACAGCTTTGAGTACTCCCTTTCCGGCATAACGGTCTTTGTCACCATCCCTGAGTTCAAGGGCTTCATTTTCACCAGTTGATGCTCCGGACGGAACAGACGCAGTTCCGGTTACCCCGTTTTCAAGAGAAACTGTAGAGCGAATTGTTGGATTTCCGCGTGAATCCAAGATTTCCATGGCTTTAATAGATATTATTCGATCTCTCATAAGGTCTCTTTTGGGATAGTGATTTCATGTGCAAAATATTTTAGCTTCCATAAAAGTATCACTCATCTGAATCCGCTTCAATCTAAAACATAGTTCTCCTTTTGTCCTTCACCTTAAGACAGTAATTCTGAACTTGCTGTGGTTTTAATAATCCCTGTATATTGGAATTCAATTCCATATTAAACTTTAAAATAAACCATGGTGAAAATGAATAAACCTATCTCCAACACAATAAATGCTATTCCGGCTTGGTATTAAGTGAGCCTTGATTAATGGATCAATATCCGTATTTATTAGATGAATAAGGGCTATCTGACTTTGAAGATTTACCTCCATCGTTCCTATTCGGTTTTACGAAAGGAGGAATACGGCCCACCAATTTTTCAAGCAGTATCAGTTCTTGATCTGAATGGTTGATCACCGGTGCTTGTTCAATCCGTTTTTCTCCAGAGTAGATGAAACGTGGTTGGTCATGATGACTGGTGATTACGGTTTCGCTGATTTCGGGGGAACCCTTAACCTGCAAATGGGAAGTCCCGTAACAGGTACACACGTAGGTTTTTTCAGAATCAGCCTCAAGATAGACTCCAGTTCCCTTGATTCCAATAACGGCTGTAACGGTTCTCAATGTACGCTTTTTCCCGGCAAAAACTGAAAGTATTGCTCCTGATCTGAGACTGAATCCGGAAATTTCGTTTTGTTTCCTGTCAAGTGTAGGGTTAAGTTCCAGTCTGCTGTTTCCCCGGATAAGAAATGCATCTCTACCAATAACAAAGACAGCAGAACCGGCTGATCCTGTACTGATCGAAGCATCATTTTCTACAAGCACACCATCAGTTCCTTTCAACTGGTCGGGCCGGATTCTACGTCCGTTAATGAAAACTTCACCAGTGATCTGTCTCATGCCGGCAGGCAGAGTACAATTGTTCAGAAGAAACAGGATTGTATCCATCACTCCTGCGTAAGAAAGAAATTTCAGGACCTCACGCCTGTTGTACTGATTTATTTTTCAAATGAATCGTTATCCACTTAATAGAAACCCAAATTTTGGTTTTTGTTGAAACTAATATATCCCTTCATATTGTATTTTTTACAAGTAATTGGGAATTTAATGAAATAGATTTACATCTTAATTCTCTTCCCAAATCCACAAATTGTTTTGCTCTTTGATCAACGTAATTGTAAATTATGAAAATTATTTTATAATTTTTTTATTTTAAACTAATAATAAATTAGTTTATATTAACAATATATTAGCCCAGTATTTAATAGATTATTCAACTTTTTCCTATCCTGATTATATTTTCAGGCAACAATATTGCTACATAGAGTATAAGGCCGTTAAAACTTTCGGCGGCATTGGTGATAACTTCTAAATTTCCGGATTAGTTTTCTGGAACAGCGAGTTTGGAAAGATAATAAACAGAGTTTTCGAGAAAGTAGTATGAGCAAGGTTTTTTACCCATTTACTGAACAGCCCAAAACAGAGCAGAAGTCGCAGAATGAAGATTGGCAAATAGAGGAGAACTACCTTAACCTCTGGGGCTATTTAAGAAGGAGGTATCCCAATGTTGATTTGGAAGATAAAAAGTTTTTGGATTTAATCGAACTGAAAACTACACTCGAAGGTCCGCATAAACTGAGAGAATGGAACGAAGATATAGCTTCTGTCAGGAAGCATTGATCCCCGGTCGTGAGCCAGGCCATTCAAGGGTACAATTTCATGAAGTCCTTTGACAGCAACGACAAATCTTTTGAAGAGCGTTTTGATCCTAAGCTCCGTACAATTGGAGACTCCCAACTCCAAAATCATGATCAGGAAAAAGAACAAACTCCCACCTCAAAATTTTTTCGGTTAGAATTTTCTGAATCTATTCCGCTTGAGACAAAAACATTTTTGAGCGTAAAACTTCCCGACATGCTCGATTTTCCAGGCAGATTAGGTTTGAAAATAAATTACGCCAGCCATCTGCTGCGTTTTATTGATCAGACAACATACGAGACTGAAATCGGCTCACCCCTACCAAAAAATGTTACACTTCCTGCCTCACGAATAGATTCCTTCATTGATTCAAGATCATTCAAGGTGACGATCATTCTGCCAAAAAAACTGGAAACTACAGAAGTTATCGTCAACATTACTCGAAATGTATTTTCAAAATTATTCGGAAATATATTCTTCAATGAGCAAATCCTGCCTCTTGAGTTTTACCAGCAAAGTGTGAAAGGACAAAAACAAATTACTGCCGCAATTCCTGAAATACTGGACCTGGTCAAAGAATTTAATTTTCATTCAGATAGTTTGGAAGGACATAGTGAAAGTGTTGCAAAGTCATACCGTCTTTCCATGGAAAAAGAGGGAGATCAAATCCGGGAGCAATTAATACATGAGTGGCGCGAAAAGTGGAAAGCCAAGTCACTCTCAACCGAAGAACAACATACACTTTCCTCCATTTTTACCGAGTTTAAGGAATTGTTCCGGACAAATCCCAAGCAATTTAATCAGAAAGTAAGTGAACGAGTCAAGCAGTTGAATTCACATTTACATTTCATTCTGCCCCATGAGATGCGGGTTTATGAAAAATTTGAACAAGAACGCTTCTCACATTACTTACGCTCTGTGCTTCACAAACTGGAAGAAATTTCTGCTCTTACCGGATTTATCGAAGAACTTCACGAACAATTGAAACAACCTCCGGAAGCTGTAGAATTAGACGGAGTCGGTACACAAATTCGATCCAGAATGCGACAGTTGAGAAAAGAGAAAAAAGTGATTCTCTTTTATGTTCCGGAGATGCCGCAAAATTCGGAATTGGACCATATACGGCAAAAATTTCCATTGCGCCTGATAAAAATGCTTCCTTCCGAAACCCCTTTGAAAGAGTGGTCAAAAGAAATAAAAAAGATGGAAAAGCACTATACCGAGTCAATTTATTCTAAACTGTATTCTGCACTTCACAGTTTAAGTGCGTGGACACAGTCGCCGGAGGAATCAAGGGTAGCAGGTTTTTTGGAAAGTGCTGATGGTCTCCGCCTGAAAAGGCTTATGTCAGTTATGAAATTTCGATTGCCGGAAATCAAGTCAATACAGAGTTCCATTGGAGTGTTACTGGACACCAACGAGGAGACAGTACTGCAGGCAGAACCGGACACGGTTCCTCAAAGACAATTGATACCTCTGGATGATTTTAGAAAAGCCTGGAGCTATTTCTGCTCTTCGGTGCTGACTTTGCTTTATTATCAGGAGTTCACTGAATCAGCAGGGCTACCGCAAGGTTTCAGGGCCGATAATTACCTTAAATCAATCCTGGAATTTGTGGACCGGCAATGTTCACGCGGAGTCAATCATTTTCACATAGTTAGGTTGTTGTGGCTCATTTACGAAAAAAAACCAGAAAACGATGCCTTGACATTCATTCTTTACTGTATTCAAAATCCCCAGGATATTCTGCGTTACACTTTACATCAGGTAATGCGCCCGCAAACGGACAAAACACCGGTAAAACGCCGCCTAGAGAAGCTACCCCATTATGGCGAAGCTTTGATCACTGCATACCAAAACCGGCTGCTGGAAGCCCTTGTCTAAGCTGCAGCGCTTCTTAGGGAGGGATCATCTTTATTTTTGGACTTTTTGATTTCGGCAGGGATTTTCTGGGCGACTGCCAGTGGAAGAAGATAAGGCTTCATTTTGAGAGATTTCAGTGGGAGATCTGGATAAGATTAGAGGCAGAGATAAGAATGAAGAACAACTCCATTGCCGCAATAAATGCCAGCACTTTGGCTCCTCTTTGCAGAAAACTAAACAACAAAGCTAGAAAACAAACAAAAGTAACGGAGGCCAAAATGGTAACCCCTAAAAACGGTATTACATCACCATAACCTAACATTGCTGTCCATCGCCAGCCGGTAGGAACTCCGGTTTTTTCCAGAAACTGCTTCAAAGACAAAGACCATTACTGAGGTATTTGTTTCAGAGGAACAAGTGGAGTTGTGATAGAAGGTTTGGTTGAGCCTATTAATAAACTTTCGTTTGGAGATGAAATAGATTCTTTTATAAAATATACTTTGAAAAACTAAAAAAACAACCCCATCATCCCCTATGAGAAACTTTTCTCTTTCATGAAATCTGAATATCTATTTTTATAAATATTCAATTTTCTTGAATTGATATATCGATTATTTTTTTGCTCGCCACATGGATTTTGTAATCATGAATGCACCTGTTCCCAATGCTAGGCACATCACTACAAAACTTAAATCTTTAAGAAAAGCGTTAATGTTGTCATTGATACGAATGAAATTAAGTTCACTTAAATAACTTGGTATGATGATTCCTCTGCTTAAAGCGACTAAAAGCATTATGGTTCCCATGACTTTTTTGATATAATTTTGATTTACAAAAGTAGTTCCATAAGCACCAATTTGGACTCCAAATAATGATCCCGCCAAAATGATAACTGTTAATCTTATGTCAATGAGTCCCATCATACCCCATTTGATTGAACCAATTAACCCCATGCTAAAGGCGACGACCAGTTCTGTAGCTGATGCAACCACGCTTGATGCACCAACAACAAATATCATTCCTGGCACACCAATAAAACCTCCAACTGCTATTGTTGCTGCAAGCATTCCTGTAAGAAATCCGATAGGAATGATGAACCATATTGAGATTATACTATCTGCTACTTTAAGTTTTGCTTTTGGGGGAAGATTGATTTTTTTAAGAACCAATGAAAGTTTTGATTTTTTTTCTATGCCACCAGAATTTTGTGTTCTAAATGCATCATAAAACACATAACCTCCTATTGTAGTCAAAACAATGACATAGGCCAAACTCACATATAGGTCAGATCCTAAATTCCCATAAGTAGTATTGATTTTTTGTTGAACCTCAATTCCTACAAGGACTCCAAGTACTGCACATGAAGCCATAATAAGTCCTAATTTTAAGTCTACTTGACCATATTTGTACCTTTTAAATGCTCCTACTAATGCTTTTGGGAATTTGTGACACATATTTGAAGCAATTGCGACGAGTCCATCTACTCCTAGGCTCATCATACCTGGTGTAAGTACAAAAGCTCCTCCTGATCCAATGAAACCACTGACAAGTCCTCCAATAAAACCCAAAATTAAAAGGAAACTTACATTTAACAAATTTAATTCAATAAATTGAATTATTTTTTTATATATAATTTTTTTATTATTTGAAATTAATTCGAGATTTCCATTCGATGGATTCAAATCAACCTGAACATATTCAGTTTTATTTTTAAAGGTATATATCTCATTTTCTTTTGTTAATCTATGCTTAAATCCATCTTTTTCAATCACTAATCCTTGATTTTCATCATCCATTACAATGGCCAGATAATCTTTGCCATCAGAACTTCCCCATTGACCTAATAAAGGGTTTCCTCCTTTTCCACCAAAAGCATTTAATGCAAAGAAAATAATCAATAAAAAGATCAATAATTTTTTCAAAACTTACTTTTTTTCTCTTGAATTTTACCAATATAATCAATAACGAAATTTGCAAATGAACCATAGGCTATTGAAATTAAAAATGCCGTACTTATGGGCAACAGAGCATACCATGAACCTAAAACAAAATAATGCATGACTAATTCTTCAAAATAAAAAATCAAGAAATATAAAATAAATGAGATAGCTCCAAAAAATAAAATTCTCAGTTTTAAGGGGTCCATATATTTTTTAATAAATCATTGAAATATTTTTTTGTGTGTCTTTAAACCAAA
>ENA-UPTF01001593-UPTF01001593.1-marine-metagenome-genome-assembly--contig:-NODE-1593-length-14099-cov-3.595564_pt1 | contig 14099 bp, 15 predicted proteins | sample MGYA00238166_ERZ767019 | MGnify/ENA primary metagenome ERZ767019 (study PRJEB28930, sample SAMN06266391) | marine metagenome | isolation source: Sea water from 250 m depth | place: Atlantic Ocean...
TCCGATCTTTGCTTTTAACTTTTCCTGACGACAACCACAAGTTGTTCAATTCGGTCAATGAGGGTAAACGCCAATTGTCATGACCACCAAATTTTTCGGAATTTTTTAAAGTTATATATTCCAGGGCATCGTACCAGTTCACACCTTTTTTAAGGTCGTGATAGGAATCGCCTTTTTGCCAAACTAATCCTGTGCCATCGTCGGTAATAGTACCGTTATTATTATCTTTAAAGGGTCCGGCCCAGGTAAGGTTGGAAAAGTAGAATAAAGCAACGAATACGGAAGAGATAAAGTATGCCAAAGCTTTCGACAACATGAAAAGACCCCTTTTTGTGTTTTAAACTAATACCTCATTATACCAGACCTCTTCTTTTTTCAAGGAAGACAAATATTAATATTTATTAATAAAAATTTAACCAAATGCCATTTTCCCGAGACGGGAAAAAAACAAAATCTCCTTTATTGTGCGGATTTTTGCCTATAAGAACGATCGAATTTAAATAATAGAGTATCTAATTAATGCTCCAAAGTTCAATGCGGTAGACCTGCTCTGATTCAGCATCCGTCTGGAGTCTTAAATGACAGATTTTTTTTGCCTAAGCAACCATTGCGCAATTTACTCTGCTTAGGTATGCTGACCAGAATTTTATTCCGTATCTTTCTAATAGGAACCTGTTGTGGATAACTTTTTAAAGTCAATTGAAGCATTGGTTATCGATCTGCCACCTTTACTACAAATGCTTCTTGGTATTTTTATCATGGGCGGATTGATTAAGCTCTTTATGTTTACTGTAGACTTTATTGAAGACCGCCGTGAAGGAAAAAAATAATTCAAAGTTCAAATTGCATCAGGTCGCGCGCCAATACCAGTTCTCCTGTATAAATATCTTGAACCTTTTTTCGAATGTTTTCCAAATCGCAGGGTGGATAAAAGTGAGTGAGGCAGATTTTTTTGCAGTCAGCTTCAGCGGCCAGCTTCCCTGCGAGGGTTGGTCCTAAATGACCTTCGGATTTTTCTTCATCTGGCCAGGCGCACTCCAGTATCATCAAATCTGCCCCTCTGCCTAACTCGATCATGCCTTTGCAATAATCCGTGTCCCCAGAAAGCGCGACGGATTTACCCCTGTCATTTGTAAACCGGTAACCTCGACTCATGGCGATATGCTTCACTTTTCCTACCTGAACTTTTAGGGATTCAAATTCGTAAACGCCTTCATCAACTTCCAAAATATTTAATTTGTATTCGGTGGGTTTCAACCAATGCTTGAAAGCCGCCATAAGTTTATCGAAGAAGTCCTGAAACCCGGGACCAGCTACAATTTCAAGATCCTTTTTTCGTGCATCTAATTGGTAGCGCGATCCGAATAAAAAGGGGATGAGATCACACATATGATCGGGATGATTGTGTGTGAAAAATATGCGGTCGATATCGTGGTAGGTGATTCCCAGGTTTAAGAGTTGTCTCAGGTTTCCGTAACCGAAATCAACAAGAGTGTTGATTTTGTTTTCTTGAATTAGAACTCCGGAGGAATTACGTTGCAAAGAGGGTACGGCTGTCCCTGAACCCAGTATTGTTACTTTCACCTGCTAATAGGAAGATTTAATGGCATCCAAAATAGATGTTTCCAGACTGCCCCAACTTGTTTCAGGCTTTTTTGTGACGGAAATGAAGTCTGCCATCAAAAAGACCTGGGTCACCCCATCAATAGCAAATAAGGCTTTTGCGACGGGAGAGTCTTCTGCTGCTTCAGCATTTGCGTATGTCTTATATCCGGATTCGATGCTATTACAATTGAGGGTGTACTTCATTGCATTTTCGTTAGGAGTGGTTGAGACACTTACTTCGACGGCCATATTTTTCCCTTTCTTTTAATTAGGAGTGATTTGATTTTCTGAAGATGCCAAATGAACTGGTGTAGCCATGCAGGAATGTGGTGTTTCCTACAGGGCCTATTTCTCCATTACAAAAAAATCCTCCTAAGGGGATTTCTCCCAGTTTGTTGTGGAACATGTTGGTATCGTGATTTGCCTCTCCGTAAAGATATTTTCCTCTTCCTAGACAAGAAAATAATAATGCTCCGCTAGCATTTTCAGCTTGACCTTGGGATAGATAGCGCGTGAGCATTACATCGAGGTCTTCAGCAGACATTTTTTTGTCACGAAGATGGAACTGAACAAGCTGCCCGGTTCTTAGCAGCGCGCCGATGGCCAGAGCCCCACTTTCTCGATCGACTCCCATGAGGTTTCGAATGAGGAAGTCTCCTTGTTTCGGTTCATCTTTCATCGGATCCATCTCAATTCCTAGAAACAAAGAAGTCTGCAAAAGTTTTTTGTCAGAATCGGAAAGAGTTTCGTTTAGGTCCTGCAAAATTTCTAATGTGGGTTTGCCATCCAGTGATTTGAGTAAGGTGTCCTGACAATCGGTGATTTTCATAGGTTCACCGATGGGACGACAACCCTGCGCCACAATGGTGTCAACCTCTATGTCGCCACTTAAAGCAATTCCAATCAGGCCAGTGTTGTATATTTTATCTCCCAGATAAAGAGCGTTTTCTCCCATGGATTGGGCGCCACTAGCGAGCCCTCCTACTTTTTTGCTATTTGGGTAAGCGAAGTCGACCCCTGCAAGAAATTCCTCGCCACGAAATGAAAAAGGGTCAGCAAGGAAAACAAAATGGGGCTGATCTTCTATATTAACATTCAACCATTCCCGCCAAACGGAAGGAGAAGTATCTTGATCCGGTAGTTCCTTGGTTTCAGAATAGATGGATTGAATTTTTACTCCGGGCAATTTAGCGCAAGTAATGCTGAATGCGGCCTGTTGTTCGGCTTCCTCCCCATTTCCAATAATTCCACCACCCGAACAACCAAACAGCGTACCGGGCTTAAGGTACCGATTCAAGAGATCAGGAATCTTGTCATAAAAATCTTTATATTGAGGAGCAACGAATATAACGGTCAAATCGGCCTGGTCGTTTCCCAATTGCCGGATAATTTCTTCGCTGGCTTCCTGTACAGCCGCATCGATATCCGGTTGTTTTGACAGGGCAGAAACCCATTTCATAATTTGCTCCTTCTATAGTTTGTAACTGGTCGATTAATTAGATGCTAAATCGACACATGAGATTTACTATTTAAAAAATCAAAAGCAGATTCTGCTGCCTGATTTCCATTTTGAATGCAATCTGGAATGCCAATGCCACGATATGCGCTGCCTGCGAGAAAAAGTCCTGGAAATTTTTTTAAATCTTCCATTATGGAATCAATTCTCTCGGAATGGTTCACATGGTATTGAACATTTGATTTATTATTTTTAAACACCTTACAGAATATAGGAGTTTCTTTGATTCCCATTATTTCTTGCAGGTCGTTTCTTACCAGTCTTTCCAATGTTTCAGCATCTTTTTCGGCAATTTCTTCCTGAAGTGCACCTCCTAAATAACAGCGTAGCATTACATACCCCTCAGGTGCGCGATGGGGAAATTTTGAAGAAGTCCATGTGCAGGCCAAAATACTTCTTCCTTCAGCTTTAGGTACTACAAATCCAAATCCATCCAGAGAGTGGGAGAAGCCTTCTTTTTTATACCCAAGTGTCACGGTTGCTGTGGATACATAGTGGATACGATCCAATAACTCAGCCGAATCGGGAGCAATTGGTTTTATGATTTTTGCAGTGATGCTTCCAGGAGTGGCAAGAATTATAGCATCTGCCTGGCATTCCGATCCATTTCCCAGTTTAGCATTCCAACCATCTTTCTTTTTTTCGAGTGCAGCAACTTTTGCTCCTGATTTAAATTGAATGTTGGGTGATTTTTTTATAACGGCATCGACCATTTCTCCCAACCCGTCCTTCAAGGTCATAAATAATGAATGGGAAGTGTGAGGGCGTTTACCAGCATTTATCAACATTGCTTTTTTTCGAGCCAGCATACCGAGTATGAGTGATCTATATTTACGCTCGGTTTCAACAAACATGGGAAAGGTGCTACCAATGCTCATCTTTTCTGGATCACTGGCATAAATTCCAGCGAGCATGGGCTCCGCCATTTTGCTGAGCGCTTCTTCTCCCATTCTACGGCGAACGAATGAGGCCAGACTTTCATCGGAATCGCCATCCTTTCTTGGTATAAGCAGATCTAAGGCCATACGGATTTTCCCAGGGAGACTGAATAATGATGTCAGCGCGAAGGGCAAAAACTTGGTCGGGATCATCAGGCTCAAGCCATCGGGCATGGTCACCAGTTTGCCTCCGGTATAAACAAAAGTCTTGGGTGAATTAGGGTTAGTTCCTGTAAGACGATCTTCCAATCCAAGTTGTTTACATAATTGCATTGCTGCAGGTTTCTGAGATATGAATGAGTCGGGTCCCCGTTCGATGACGAACCCATCCGACTTTTCTGTAGAGATTTTGCCACCAAATTGGTCGCTTCCTTCCAATAAAATACATTCTAGATTGGCACCTTCTGATATTTTACGTTGAATCTGGTATGCGGCTGCCAACCCAGCGATGCCACCACCAATGATTATAATTTTTTTCATTCTGTATTATGGGAGCTTTTTGATTTAGCTTTCTTTATAAATATATTTAACTTTTTCTATATTCGGATTATCGTTTTTCAGATTTTCAAGTAATAGGGTTAACGCAACGGATTGAGAATCTTCCATTTCGTGTCGAGATCCAATAATGCAAACTCCTAGGCTTGTCTGATCGAACTCAGGATAATGTGCTCCTACTTTTGATGTGGGTCGTCCCATTAAAATTTGTCCCTGAGAATCAATAATAAAATGAAAACCAATTTCAGACTGGCCCATATCAAGATGAGCCTTCTTTATATCACTATAGGAAAGGGAGGGGTCACCGGTAAAATGTACCAAAACAAATTTGGTGGTGTTTCTGATTTCCATGCTAATGTTTTAGGGCATTGAAGTGAAAGGTTCAAGGGGAATTATAGTAGGGGGGATATTAATGTATTCCGCGCGCCATACCGGTTGAAACTCCATGCAGGACAATAAAAAGAAAATCAATTAAGTATAAGTGTGAACCTTGATTTCCGGATCGAGTTGGGATTTTAAATGATTTTCGATTACGCGCAGAGTGCCGCCTGTTGAACTTGGGCAACCACCACAGGCTCCTTGATAACGAATTCGAACAATTGGTCCATCTACCTCAATGACTTCCAGGCCCCCGCCATCGTTAGCCAACGCGGGACGGATAGATTCCTCCATAACGGCTTCAACAATAATGGCTTTCTCATCATCGGAGAGCGCAGGATATTTTTCCCTATCAAAATCATCGAGAATAGAAGACGAGATTTCGTCATCTCCCTCTTCGTATTTTTTTAAGTCTGCTTCAATAATATTTTTAATTTTATCCTTAAAAACCACCCATAAATCAGGAGACTGAAGGGTGATGGAGACAAAATTTTCTCGACAATAAACCAGATCGATAATTCCTAAAGCAAATATATTGGTCGCAAAATTATCTGTTTCCAGATAAGCGCCTGCCTCAATGGTTTTTGAACCAGAATCCAAAACAATTTGGTCCAATATAAATTTAACCGCCCGCGGGTTGGGTGTGAGCTCAACTTCTGTAACTGTATAATTTTCCGGCATCAAACTCCTTCATCAACAAGGACAGCTTCTCTCTTTATAAGATGGGTTCTTGCTGATTGGGGTTCAAAAGTTTATTAAGAGATTTTTAGCAACATAAGATCGTGCCTTATGAGAATTTATTGTAACAGGTTTATCTTTTCAAAGAAATCTACTTAAAATGGTCAAGAAAGCTTAAAAGGAAGAAGATTAATGAATACAAAATCTTGCCTCAATAGAAAAAATGTTACATTTATTGGATGACTCCTTATTCCTTGAAACACATTTTGTTGGATACCACCTCTGTAAGCAACCGGACTTCTTGGTTTAGGCAGACTTTTTTAATTCTTTTTTTAGTGAACCTGATTTGGTCAATAGGCTATAAAAAAGTATGGGGAGAGGCAACCGATTTTAAAACCTATCGCAAGGCAGCGCAGCAGGAAATAATTCGGCAACAAGGCATCATCGAACAGGACCCAATGGATTTTCAATCTTATTTTGAACTGGGTCTCGCTTATCTAACATTGGGGCGGCACAAGGAAGAAGTACAGGCATACAAGGAAGCTTTAAGCTTGAATCCAAAATCTGCATTGATACATTTTAATCTAAGCATAGCTTATGATCATTTGCATAAGGGTAGTAAGGCCATCCATCATATGCAAAGGGCAAATAATCTGTATGCTATAAAGAGAAACCATCAAAAAATTCGTTCCACTCAACGACATTTAAAACGGTATTATTTGAGCTACCCAGACCTTTCTATGAATAAGATATTAGGCCGTTGAGAAAAGTTAGCCCATTTAGGTTGCACCACTAAATTTTAGTAATTATTTGGGTTTTTCTCCTTGATTGGGATTGTATTCGCACCCTCATTTTTTTATATTGTTGGTGTTGTTTTATAGAGCTTACGAGATTGATAAGAAGCCATATTTTTATTAAGGAATGCAGAAAAGACAAAACTATTGTTAGTCAGGGCACTCATAGAGATAGTGCCTTCCTTTTTTTTCAACTTGGTTATAAATATAATGGAAAAAGATTTTGAACCTTTAAAAGCCCGACTGCGAATTATTTGTGATCGTCTAGATGAAGATGAGCAGCAATTTTTTCGTCCATTGATCGATAATTTTAAAGGTCAGACGCAAGAGTTTCAGCGCATCATGCGGGATCTCGGTAAATTTGGTGAAAAAATTACTGATGGTAGTAAGTTTCAAACCTATCGTGAAGTTCAACATTTGTTTGACGATGCTTTTAGGAAAAAGAGTTGACCTTTACTAAACTTCAATGACTGAGGCCATCCACATCATTGTTCATGGTCGGGTTCAAGGCGTTTGGTTCCGGGCTGGGACAAAAGAAAGAGCTGATGAGCTGGGTTTGTTCGGTTGGGTTAAAAATCAGTCGGAAGGAACGGTAGAAATTCATGCAGAGGGTGAAAAATTACAGCTCGAAAACTTTATTTTATGGTGCCGCAAAGGAACCCCCGCAGCAAATGTTACTTCACTGGACCTGAATCTGACTTCATTGCAAAATTTCACATCTTTTGAAATTCGCTCCTAACCTTAAAAAACTGATCCTATGCTTTTTATCAAACAATTGGCCAAAAAATACGGCTCTGTATTAGCCATAGAAACACTTGATTTGGAAATTCCCAGGTGGGAGCTGTGTTTAGTTTTATTGGTCGAAACGGTGCAGAAAAAAACCATTACAGTGTGACTTGGTTTATTTTTTGAATACTACTTTCACATTTAGCTGAGTGCCAGCTCGGCGAAGGCGAAAAGAAGAATAATCATCGAAGTTTTTACTTTGTAGTTGTTCTAATACCTCTTCTACGCGTGAGATTTTCTCCCCATCCATACTGAGTAATAAATCTCCTTTACGGATTCCTGCCCTCTCAGCATTGGTGTTTTGTATGACTTTCGTTATTGTCACACCTTCATTTTTTTGTGCTAATTTTACTCCCAACCTCACATTATCGGGAACTTTGTATTCGACCATCCAGGCGTAGTCGGCAGCAAAAAGAGGGATAGACACTTTTTCCACTTCCATTTCTCTATCCTTCAGCTCTGTTGGAATGTGAGTCACCATGGGTTGGATGATTGAATAGGCGTGTGGAGTTCTACGGTAAGCACGTTTTGGGATGCCAAATCCGTATTGCACATGAAAGCCACCGCTAAGAACAACCAATTTTGTGTCTTTATTCTTTGCGTTTATTAAAAATTGCGAAACGGTTTGTGCCATGGTCTCTTCCCAGAGAAGCAGCATACGATAAGGTTTTTCCAAGGCTTTTTCTGTTCCCCGGTGACCCCCGAAAGCTGCCATGGAAAAGGCTCGATGGTATGGGTCCTGATCATCCAGTTCGGGATAAAACGCACCATCGGGAGCGGGGTCACCAGAACGAAAACTTTTTTCAACCTTGCGCGAGGATTTCAGTCCTATCAAAGGTAATTTGTTGGCTTGAGCAAAATCAAAAATGGGTTGATACAGTTTATAGCCTGGTCCCCAGTTTGCGTGGAAGAGTTTTTTAAATTCTTTTAAGGGGAGTTGGCCTGTATTCCATCGGTCGAGTTTTTCTTGGGCTGAACGGCGAAACATTTCTAGTCCGATGGCTACTGAATACCGTTCGGATAATTTTTTTATAATTCGAAGTTGTACTTTGTGGGCCTCAATATTGTCATGGGTTTCGCCAACATAAATCACTCGAGAAGCTGCAACAGCATTCATCATCTGCTCGAAATTGATGGTCAAGCCTGTAGACAGATGCAGTATTTCCCCGGTTTGTAGATTGCCTAAATTTACATAAGGAGAACCCGAGTTTGGGACTGCAAATTCTTCGGTCTGACCTTCCCGGGTAATAAGAAGTAGCCATAACAAAAACAATGTTATAAGAAGGGTTCTCATGGTTTTGGTGACTGAGTTTAGGCTCATAATTTTCAGCTATTGACTTTATGTGTGTTTTTGTTGATAATCCTTGGCTTCATGCTAAAAAGGATGCAGAGAGGCGTATATATTTTTTGGGAAGCATTAAGGAAATTCTCCTCATAACGTCAAAAGAATTAGTCCTATTCATTTAACTAGGAGGTAAAAGTTTTTGGAAGTAACAGTTTACCAAAATCAGGTTGAAAAAGCGTTAAAAGTTCTTAAAAGACAAATGACCAAAGAAGGGTTGTTAAAAGAGTTGAAGCGCCGTCGTTTTTACGAAAAGCCCTCCGTGAAGAAAAAACGTAAGCAAAAGGAAGCTAAGAAGAAAAGAAAAGCCGCTATGCGTCGAATGCGATCTTATAACCGAATGTAAGATTCGGTCATCCTCCCCTAGATTCAGGTCTGCTTAAATTTCTAATTCCCATGGAGCATTTGTGAAATTAGGTGCTCATAAAGCTTTTTTATTGCAGATTTTGCTAATATTTTTTAATCGCTAACTGCGCATATTTTTTTGTCGCAATGTCTCGTAAAAGATCACTGCAGCAGCAGCCGAGGCATTTAAAGATCCCAGTGAGCCTTCCATGGGTATTTTTAGAGTTACATCGCAGGATTTTTTCAACAAAGGTCGAATCCCTTTTTCTTCTCCCCCTATAACTAACACCATCGGTGTATCAAATTTGTGTTGATAGCAGGGAGTGTTTCCATCTGGAACAATTCCTGCTATCCAAAACCCCGCTTCTTTTAATTGTTCTATTCCACGAGTTAAGTTTGTAACCCATGAAATGGGAAGATATTCAATAGCACCCGAAGAGCATTTTGCAACGGTTTCATTTATAGCTGAGGTGCGATTTTTAGGAAGAATTATTCCATGGATCCCCAATGCTTCTGCCGAACGAATGATGGCTCCCAGGTTTTGCGGATCTTGAATACTATCCAACGCAACCAGAATAGGTAACGGAGACTTTTGGAAAGCCAGTTTGATTAGTTCTTCCAATCCCAGAGTTGGGATGATGGCAAAAACCCCTATCACACCCTGGTGGTTGTAGTTGCGGTATTTTTTTTGAAAAGTGGTTTTTGGGATTGTTTCAATGGGTACTTTATTGTCACGAGCCAATTGGATTAACGAATTTAGTCTTGCCTGGGGTTTTCCCTGTTCGATGATAATTTTATAGCAACGGCGTTTTCGAGCTTTAAGAGCTTCCAATACTGGATTGAGTCCAAAAACAGTAGAGTTATCGACAGAATTCATATTTAATAGATGTATCGTTTATATTAAAGATTGCTGCGACTTTGGAATTTTCTGGACGCAGGACTTCATATGTTCTATAAAGTTATGAAAAAATTGGGTTTATTTTTCCGAGAGGTTTCGGTCGTCCCTTGATGATTTTTATCCATTGAACTTGTTCCTCCTCTGTAGGGCAAATTCAGGTTATTGTAACCTTTTTTATCCATCCTCTATATGCCGATTTCAAAAAAAAGGGTAATTTTTTATTTCTTCTTTCTTTTGTTCATCGGTGTGTTTTCTATTTTTTCTCTGGCCTACTATCAGCTTCGAAACCTAGGCGAAGTAAAGCACCTCGCCATAGAAAAAATAGAAGAATTGACAGGCCGAAAAGTTTCCATTGGCAATGCAGAGATGGATATTGTTCGCGGGCTGAGCATTCTCCTAAAAGATATTTCCATTCAATCGAGATGGGATTCCAAACCGGAAGTGACTGCGCGTAGCGTATGGGTGGTAGTGAAACTTCTTCCACTTTTAGAGAAGCGGATAGAGATAAAGCAAATTATTGTTCAGGGCTCATCGCTTAAGGTTGTTCGGGATGCTTCGGGACAATTTAGCTTTGGGGATGTTAGAAACTGGATCTCAAAATCCGCAGATAGTAAATTATTCAAGGTGCCCATGGTCAGCTTGATGAATCAGGTAATGGTGGAGGATAGTTCTATCCATTTTCTGGATTATTTAGACCAGCCCAAAGATGAACCTCTTTCCTTGGAAATGGAACATCTTCATTTTTCCCTCAGAAAGAGCCTACTTAAATCTCTATTTCAGTTTGTTTTGGACGGTGAAATCCCTAATGCAGGCCCTTCCACTAATTTTAAGGTTTCTGGTACATTTGATGGTTTTCCCGAAGAAAATGGATTTACGGGAATATTTATTAACGGGGATATTCATGTAAAGCCTTTGAGTATTTCTAAATTTCAACCTTATTTTAAAAAGGTTTTAGCTAAAACACCTATAGACAGCTGGTTGTCCATCGATTCAAGTTTTTCAGGGAATTTAGGTAGTGTTTTCAAAACAGCAGGGGTCTTGAAATATTTTTCTGACATGAAACAGGAACCAGCAGTGATAAGAGATGCTCGCGTTTCGCATCGAGGTGAACTTGAGTATAAAATTTCAATAGATAAAGATATTGTCGATGTTGAAGAGTTGAAGGTAGAAACCGGACCATTTAAATTTAAAGCAAGTGGTTTTTTAAATAATATTTATTCGAAAGATCCTGTCGTTTTTGTTGATTTAAAAACGGATGCTTTTCAGATTAATAGGGGTATCGATTACCTCCCTCTGAAGATCTTTCCAGAGGAATATCACCACGTACTCCAGAAAACCTTCAAGAATGGATCAATAAAGTTAAACTCGTTTAAATTTGATGGAACAGTCAATCAACTAAGAGAGATATCCAAACCCAAAAACCACAAAAAGATTACCAGTGAAATCGAGATGCAAAATGTTGACTGGCAGAGTCCTCTGCCACCCTTACGAAAAGTAACAGGGATCTTTAAAGTGGATAAAGGTAACAGCAGTTTTCAAATTCAGAAGGCTCGATATAAAGAACAGCCTTTAACCAATTTGCAGGGGAGTATTAAAAACTTTATGACCCGGCCTATTGTCGACCTATATCTGGATAATAAAGTGGATGTGGCACAATTTCATAGCACTCTTGAAAAAGCCTTGAAAGGGCGTCCTATTCATGATGCTATTTCGAATTACTCTGACTTTCAAGGCTCAGCAAACCTAAGGTTGAATGTTAAAGGGCCTCTAAAAGGCTTTGACAAATTGGCGATATCGGGGGTAATCGATTTCCAATCTGTTTCGTTCGCTGAAAAAGAATTCGAGCCCAGAATAAAAAACCTGAATGGGAAAATAATATATACCCATACGCCTGAGACAGTTCAACGAAAAAGCAAGCCTTGGGTCAGGGTTTTTCAATACATAAACCTCTCCGGAGAATTTTCAAATAGCAAATTTTCGAATTTAAACGGTGAACTTGGGCTAAAAAATGGGGAGCCTCTTAAAAAAGTAACAACACGTTATCATTTAGATTCTAGTGATTTGAATTGGATCATTGAAGACGATTCAAAAGATCCCTTGCCGGCATTCCAAGAGGGGATGGATTTTACATCGGGAAAGGTCCTTGTCGATTATAGGTTTAAAGGGAACCCGGAAAAACCAGAGACTGAAAAAAAATGGGGGAAAATTGAGTTAAAAAACCTTTCGTTGAAGTATCGAGACCGACTCCAGGCAATGACGGGTTTGAATGGAAAAATTTCATATGATGAAAAAAAAATACAATTGGAAAATATTTTAGGTTTTTACGGCAATTCTTCTTTGCATCTGGAAGGCAAAATTGATGGCTGGGGAAAATCTATTCCGGAATTTTCTCTACGTTTAAACCTTCCTGCAATTCTGAAAGCGGACTTAAAAGGTATTCCGATTTTTAGTGATTTTAATTTTTCTGGCCCTGCTCAAATTTCTATGAATATAAATGGGACGCCTGAAAATTTTAAATTTGAACAACAGGCAAATTTAACAAGGGCAGGATATAAAATTCCTGATTTGGTTCAGAAAAAAGAAAACGCGCATAACCAGTTCAAAGCAAAAGGCACACTCACTGAAAAAGGTGGGCTGAATATTAAAAACTGGGTTTACGAATTAAGTGGCAACAAAATTTCAGGATCGATGCAAATTCCTGATTTGGATAAACGAGATTTTACAGTCCAATTGGCATCAAAAGAATTTACAGCCCACCCCTCTTATCAAATCTCAAAGTCGTGGGCAGCTGATGGTTCCATTAATTTTAATATTTCGGGAACTGGAAACCTAAACCAATTAGAAAATTCCCGCTATGAAGGGAAAATAGATTTAATAAATTTAAAAGTCAAACCTGAAAGATTTTCTTCAAACCTACTAGTCAATGCAAAACTAAGATTTAAAGAAAAAAAGTTTGATATCCGATCTGCCAGTATTGCTTCTGCTAGCAATAAGCTAAACTTCAGCGGAGTTTATCGGCGTGGGGATTCTCCGAATTTTCAATTGATTGTTGAAGGGGAAAAACTTGATATTAATGAGCTATTAGCAGAGTCTCAGGATAAAGATGCAAGCGCGGTAGAGTTATTTGCGCAGACAGAATTTTTTCAGAGAGGTAAAGGGCAGGTAATTTTTGATGTAGAACAATTAAATTTAAAAATGTTGCATTTCAATAATGTTGCAGGAAAAATTTTCTTAAATAATAAGGTCTTGCAAATTAAGGACTTCCGTGTAGGCATTAATCCATTGGTTAAAAACTCTGTAGAACTGACCATTGATGAAAATGGGGTAAGCACTTTTGAGGGAAGGGTAAAAGTAAAGTATGTGAAAACAAAAAATGTTTTTAGTCTTTTTGGTGATGTGTTTAAAAACAGCTTGAGTGGAGATATAAAAAAAATTAATGTAAAGCTAAATGGAAAAGGAAAAGATTGGTCAGAAATTTCCAAGTCATTGTATGGAAAAGTTTCTCTGGATATTAAGTCTGGTATGACAGATCGGAAAAGGCTCAAACGCGGAGTCAATAAGGTATTTGGGTCTTTACCCACTGGTTCATTACCTTCAAAGAAAAATAATCCTACCTCATTTAGGCAGATATCCGGTGATTTTATTTCAAAGAATGGGATATTTGAAACAGAAAACTTTATATTTGAAACTAATGATCGTCGGACATCCATTGTAGGAACTTTTGACCTGGGGACAAATCAAATGGATACGGTTGTCGGTGTTGCACCCCTAGCCGAACTGGATCGGTTTTTGACTAAAATCCCTCTTGTTGGAAAAATTTTAACTGCTGGGGATGAAAAGAGTTTGTTGAAAAATTATTACACGGTCAAAGGAAACTTTGAAACTCCTGAAATTTTACCGATTCCTTTTACCTCTTTAGGTAAAAAGGTGATGGGTATTTTTCAGGGGGTTCTACAGACTCCCGTCGAAATTCTTGAATCCCTGCCCGTAATTGAACCTCCCGACCCTTCTTCTACAGAAGACGTCCCTTCTTCTACAGAAGGCGATGAATAAAAAACCTATAACATTATTGGATAACAGGTTTCTCGTCCTAACTAATTAACGGGATTGTATATTGACGATCCTGAATTCGTCTGGTCTTTTACCCATATGTGCTGCCAAAGAAGCAGTTATAGCAGCAACTTGATCGTCTTGTCCTGGTGTGCTACTACCAACAATTTTGCGAGCCGGAGCCGCGGGAGATGCCTGGTAAGGTATAAGTTTCACCAGAGTTTTAATGGTAAAAATAAGAATGATCAATACCGTAAAAATAACGGACATTGCA
>ENA-UPTF01001594-UPTF01001594.1-marine-metagenome-genome-assembly--contig:-NODE-1594-length-14084-cov-2.817377_pt1 | contig 14084 bp, 12 predicted proteins | sample MGYA00238166_ERZ767019 | MGnify/ENA primary metagenome ERZ767019 (study PRJEB28930, sample SAMN06266391) | marine metagenome | isolation source: Sea water from 250 m depth | place: Atlantic Ocean...
GCGGGCGAAATTGGCCGATGTCGAGGGGCGCCTAGCCGCCGCATCCGTCAGACCATCCACTCCTTCAACACTGCCCGAACGCCCTTCCTCGACTACACCCGCTCGACCGAGTGCTCTTCCTGAAGCCCAGAACGACAATGCCGAGTTGCTGGCTTGGGCCCGAACCAATTCCACTATGGTTTTTCCTCTCAGCGTTCGTGGGAATAAATTGATCACCCTGCAGGATAGTAAGCAGCAGGTGAAAATTCCCGTTCCAGCAGGCAGTGTTCTGCGCGCAACGCGGTTTCACCCCAGTTCCCCCACTCATCTCATCGTTGCTCAGCCCAACAGCGACAAGTTTCTTGCCACAGCGGCCATTCTGGCAACCAATTTCACCGAGGTGATCAGGCCCAGGTTCATTGCTCACCAGAAGAAGGTTTCGGGAGCGGCCAATCCATTGATGCCCAAGCCGAAACCACCTTCGCGTCCTCGACCGACCGTGGTCAACCAGCCAACCAGTGGTTCCCCGTCTGCTCCCGCCGCTCCCTCAGGTGTGCCCGTCGTTACCTTTGGGCGGCCCCAGGGTCCGCAAAAGCCCGCCAACGTTCTCGACTCCGTGGTTTCCAAGCCTGCGACTCGTCCTGATCCTCGCAAGCCTGTGGATACCAGCGACCATGGTACAGCCTGCGTATGCAAGGACTGCCGAACCAAGAAAAAGGGCGGTAGCCTCTTCCCGGATCTTTGAGTTTTCGGATCGATCGCGTTTGCTACCACACACTCCATTTCCCCAAGCATTTAATTGAAGGCGTTTTTATCGCCATTCCAGTTGGCGATTATCTGGATTGACTGATTCCGCTTTGTTGCGAGAGAACTTTAGAATGGCCTTGGAATGTCGAATCCGATTCAGGTTGTGGTTGCGGTGGTTGCAAGGGTTGTTTTTTTCTTAGTGCTTGGGGCGTTGTCTTTCTCTTGCTTGCAGTTCTCTTGCTTCTTGTCTTGATTAAGCTTATAGGATGAGCTCCTTAATCACCATTTGCCTATGTTTCAAATAGTGCGAAAAGACTCACTTGAGAAGTGGATTCACCGACACTTGACCCCGTAAGACCACTGTGGCATGATTTAGTATATGAAACCTCTGCACTTACTTCAACAGGGCGTGGCCTTTTGCCTTCTCTTCGGTGGGTGTGGTGATCTTGCGGATGTCACAATCAATGTTCACAAAGTTGAGGATTTATCCGATAATTCCACCTCAATTGGCAACTCGTTGCAAATAGCCCGCAGTACACTGGAAAGTCAATTAGGGGAGAGTAGGGCTAGAGAAGCTGAAATTCTGTCCGAAATTCGCATCTACGAAAAGGAGATCGGTTTGCAACCCCTTGAGGACTTGAGATTGGATAATGCTGCCCGAAAAAGCAGCTTTTACGGAGAAATTACCAACGTAAAAGTGGAGAAACTTCATATTAATGCGCTCTTGCGGCAAATTCTTGAGGTGCAGGCGCGCGTAAATGCCCGTAGCGAGGAAACCAATTCGTCAAAATTCGTTGATGCCAACATCGATGACATCAAGGATTTTCTTGCTATAGATGCCATCGATAAATTCGGGAGTGTCCCCGCTCTTCGCAAGTTGCTGCTTCATCTAGAAGAAACTCGCCTTGACTATGAGCGTAAATACCTCGACCTCCATCCAAAGATGGTCGAAAACGTTCGTCAAATCCATGGCGTTAAAAGAATGCTTCAACTTGTCTATCATTAGTTCATTCTTTTTAATTTCATCGTTGACAGAACTTAATTTTATATCTAAAATTTGTAAATATATTTGTTGCTATTGGCTCTGTAATCATTTGGATTTCCTTAATAGCTTGTATCGGTGGATCATAATAATGGTACCCATTTCTTTGCATATCTATTATAACTTGTGAGCCTAAAGTATTTATTGAATCAATTCTAAATGGACTTTCTTTTGACCATTTTAAGAGTCACACTAATATACCACTCCCTCTAAAAACTCATACGCCCCTACCCTCATACCCGAGGATGTGAGGGGTATATATGTATATACCAGTACACTTTTTAGGTGCTATATGTTTGAATAAAGTTCTACCTTAAATAGTAAAGTTTTTAAAGTAACAAAAGGAGTTAATTATGAAAAAAGAATATATTATAGGACTACTAATAGGATGCTTACTTACTGCAAGTATCTTCATGTTTATGGATATGAATATGGGTGCTAAAAGTAATGAAAGTAGAAATTGGGAAGTTGTGATGCGGTCATTGAAAATGATACAGTAGATATTTTTTATACTAATTATAATAATATGTCCACCGCTTGCGCCTGCGACAAGCAAGAAGCTTGGACTGTAGAATACAAGGGAATAGATAAATTTGAATTGACCGATTGTTATGGCGAAAGGCCAAGGTGGGAACTCACAAGGCAATCATTAATTCCATAATATTATTAAACTATGTGACTTACACAATCTTTAATTATCGTTTAATAACTTTTCATTAAAATAGCCATTGTTTTTCTTGTATTATAAAAATAGAGAAAATTTTCTTGCATCTGTTTTAATTCACTAACCAAAATCAGGTATTAATATTTCAGTACCATTTAACATTGCAGATTCGTGTGCACATATACCTGCTGCTGTCCAGTTAGCAGATTTTATTACATCAACCTCAGGCTGACGTTTTTCAATAATACTCCTAACAAATTCATTAACAAGATGTGGGTGAGAACCATGGTGACCTCCACCCTGTTCAAATGAGAGATGTTTGTCAAGGCTATTATACACAAACCGTTTTGTATACTTTCTTATAGACTTTGGTAATAATTCAGTACGGTCAGGAGGGGCCGGTCTATCTAATATTTCAGTTCGATATTCTCCAGGTACAACAGGACTCATACGAAAAAGTGCAGGGGACTCATTTTCCATTTGCCACTCGTAACAAGCATTCTCTCCATAAATAGTAAAACTTTCCATATAGTGACGAGCACAATAAAATAGCGAACGAGTTACTTCAGCACTTAGATTAGGAGAATCTAACTCAAATATTGCCGTTTCTATTGGATAAGGATTGCCATATTGTAATACTAAATTGTCTCGAATTTTACCTGATCCATAACAATGCACTTTGGTTGCTCTTGAATGAGATATTGCTAGTAGTGGGCTTGTGGCATGCGTGGCGTACCACATTGGTGGCAAACCATCCCAATATGACGGCCAACCTTCCATATCCTGGTAGTGGGCCCCACGTAGAAATTGTATTCTTCCAAATTCGCCTTTATCATAAAGATCCTTTGAGTAAAGAAATGGACGGGTATATACTGCTGTTTCCATCATCATATAGTTTAAACCGGTCTCTTTTTGAAGATTTACAATGGACCAGATGTCTTCTATTGATGTTGCCATTGGTACAGCGCAGGCACAGTGTTTACCTGAATTCAATACATTAAGAGATTGCTCGGCATGATCCGGGATACCTGATACTAGATGGACGGCATCAATTTCACTTGAATTGATGATATCAGAAAATTCTGTGCACTTTTCTTTAATATTAAATTTTTCTGAGACTGCGTTTAATCTCTCAGGATCTGAATCACAAATCATGATAGACTTTACATTTGGATGGTCTAAATAAATTGGGACAAATTCTGCTCCAAAACCCAGACCAACCACGGCAACATTTATACTATCTTTATCCATTTTTCCCAATCCTCCTTATTATCTTTATAATCTTTTATAAATTGAGTATATATTATTTTCTTAATGTACGCTCCATGTCTTTATGATCTGGTATTGTTTTATTTTTATAATATTTTGGGAGCATTGATTCAGGGAAATTCCATCTTATCCAGTCCCATTGAAACATATCATTGGTCGCATCACTCCAGCCAATTAAACGTGCTCGCATTTCATCTAAGATTTCTTTTTATTTTGAGTCATTAATTAAATTTCTCATTTCGTAGGGATCATTCCTAAGGTCATAGAGTTCATCCAAATCATGGGGACAATAAACGTATTTCCAATTTAAAGTACGTACCATACGCTGAGTTTGATACCCTCATACTTCACCATGGTGTTCGGCATATACGCTATCTGGCCAGATTGGACTAATATCACCTGCTAGTAGTTTCATCATAGAGATTGCATCAAGATTTAATCGCAACTCTCCTCCTGCCCAATCAATTATTGTGGGCATTAAATCCATTAATCGAACAAATTCATGTGATATCCTAAATTTAATTAATTCAGTAGTAATCATTATTATTCTAATAATGATTTTAGTATATTTTTCAAAAATTAAACCAATGTAATTTCAAGGAATAAATTATGGATAAGAATATTGTAATAGGAAGCCGGGAATATTTTCCGGATATTAATAAAGTTGTATATGAGGGTTCGGAGTCTTCGAACCCATTAGCCTTTAAATTTTATAATGAAGATCAAATGGTGGCTGGTAAAACAATGCGTGAACATTTTCGTTTTTCTGTATGCTACTGGCATACATTATGTGGAACAGGTGGAGATCCATTTGGCCCTGGGACAAAACAATTTCCATGGGATGAATCATCTGATCCTATGCAAGCTTCACTTGATCGGCTGGATGCAGCATTTGAATTTTTTACCAAGCTCGGTGTTCCTTTTTATTGTTTTCATGATCGGGATATTGCACCAGAAGGTTCTTCAGTTGAAGAATCTGAAAACAATCTTAAGACTTTGATAAATATAGCCAAACAAAAACAAGATGAGTCTGGTGTAGAACTACTTTGGGGAACTGCAAATTTATTTTCCAACCCACGATATATGAATGGAGCAGCAACAAATCCAGACTTTAGTGTAGTAGCTCACGCTGGCGCACAGGTGAAGGGAGCATTGGATGCAACAATTTTTCTTGGTGGCACGAATTATGTGTTCTGGGGTGGGAGAGAAGGCTACTGGTCATTGCTTAATACAGATATGAATCGTGAACTCGATCATTTAGGGACATTTCTTCAAAAGGCAAGAGACTACGGACGGGAGAATGGTTTTGCAGGAACCTTTCTAATCGAGCCAAAACCGATGGAGCCAGCAAAACATCAATATGATTTTGATGTCTCTACGGTCGTTGCATTTTTAAAAAACTATGATTTAGAAAATGATTTTAAAATAAATATCGAGAATAATCATGCAACTCTTGCTGGTCATACTTTCGCTCATGAAGTGCAAACTGCATGCGATTATGGTCTATTTGGTAGCCTTGATATTAACCAAGGCGACCATCAAAATGGCTGGGATACGGATGAATTTTTGCACAATATATATGATGCTACCCATTTAATGATGATTCTTCTTTCTGAGGATGGGATCGGTAATGGTGGGATGAACTTTGATGCGAAAACCAGAAGAAGCTCCACCGATTTAGAAGATATATTTATTGGTCACATACATTCAATGGATACCCTAGCCAGAGGGCTGTTGATTGCAGATAAAATTTTACAAAAATCTGATTATTTAAAGTTAAAATCAGGTAGATATGCCAGCTTTGACGTTGGGGAAGGTGCTTCTTTTGAAAAAGGCCATTTGGATTTAGAACAGCTCACAAACATTGCTAAAGAAATTGGAGAACCAGAAAAGATTAGTGGAAAACAGGAACTATTCGAATCTTTGGTAAATCAATATTTACATTAAAGCATTTTCAGATGCTGAATAGATAGATCCTCATATAATTATAGAAAATATCTATCTTATTGGGGGCATAGCTCAAATGCGCAATAATTATAATAAGTCTGTGCAAGTATTAAATAAATAATTCTTTTGATTATTTAAATATATCTTCTGAAAAAGGCTAAATATTGCTTGATTTAAGTTTTCCCTTTGCCTTACCTTAAGCAGTAGAACAAACGATTGTTCTATTATTTTCTAGCTTGAATCTAGGGAGTATTCTAAGTACAGAAGTATAAAATAAAATATTGTTAAGTCACAGTCCATTAAATGATTTATCTTGCTGTTTTGTATTTAAGATAAAAGATTATAAAAAACGAGAGTTAATCGAATAAACAAGTAGGTTAGGAGCCCCTTATAAATAAAATTGAAAACCTTTCTGACAAACAAAATCAGTTATTATTTTGGGGGTGTTTTGCAGCATTAGCTGCTACTTCATTTGGCTTCATTGTCAGGACTCAAATTATCGGAGCATGGGGTGTTGAATTTGGTCTAAGTGAAACTGAAAAGGGTGAACTATTTGGGGTTGGACTGTGGCCTTTCTGTATAAGCATTATTTTATTTAGTCTGATAGTTGACAAAATTGGCTATGGGCTATCAATGATGATAGCATTTGGTCTCCATGTGCTGTCTGCAATTGTGACCATATCAGCGGATGGATATTGGATGCTTTATATCGGAACATTTATTCTGGCCCTTGGTAACGGAACTGTAGAAGCAGCAATTAATCCAGTTGTAGCAACGATATACCCAAAAGAGAAGACAAAATGGATGAATATTCTCCATGCTGGTTGGCCAGCTGGTTTAGTATTAGGAGGTATTTTAGCAATATTAATGGGGCCTGAAACTGGTTGGGAATGGAAAGTCGCTTTAGTACTGATCCCTGTGTTTACATATGGTTTTGTATTATATGGTCGAGAATTTCCTGTGCAAGAACGAGTAAAAGCAGGCGTTTCCTATAAGGATATGCTTAGTGAAGCAGGCGCGCTAGGCTTCTTTCTGATTCTATATATAGTGTTGCTTGAAATTAACAGGGTTGCGGGTCTAAATCCTTTAGTTGAAGGTGAGTTATTTAGTTTACCTCATATCTCGTTAACGATCTTGCTCGCTGTTATAACGGTGGCATATTATATGTACACAGAATCTCTTGGCAGGCCCTTATTTGTTATACTATTGCTCATTATGGTTCCTCTAGCAACTACAGAACTAGGTACGGACAGTTGGATCACTGAGTTGATGGTACCTTTTCTAGGTGATAATGCTGGCTGGGTTGTAGTCTATACTGCATTAATCATGATGGTATTAAGATTTTATGCTGGCCCAATTGTACATAGAATCTCTCCGCTAGGTCTTTTAGCACTCAGTAGCGCTATAGCATTGGTTGGCTTGGTTATCCTATCAAGTGCTACAGGGTTTATGATATTTATATCGGCAACGATCTATGGTTTAGGAAAAACATTTTTTTGGCCGACCATGCTTGGTGTCGCTGGTGAACGCTTCCCAAAAGGAGGGGCTCTTACATTAAATGCGATTACCGGGGTAGGAATGCTTGCTGCCGGTGTATTTGGTGCTGCTTTTCTTGGGAATATTCAGGATAAACAAATTGACCATGATTTATTTGAACAGAATTCAGCGGTTCATGCAAAGGTAATGGGCAATGAAAAATCGAGTATATTTGGAGATTATAAACCAGTCAACCAGCAGAAAGTTAATTCACTTTCTGCTTCTGAAAAATCTATCATATCAAATATCCAAACTAATGCAAAACAAGGTGCGCTTTCAACAGTTGCAATTTTTCCAGCGATTATGCTAGTTAGTTATCTAGGTATGATGATGTATTTTAGATCTATAGGTGGTTACAGACAGGTCCATCTGAATGAAGAAGAAATAATTGAAGATAGCATTGACTCTTCTGATGAAGAAGAGTAAAAATTTTTAATTTTATAGGAGAACATATTATGAATAACAATCGTAAAGTTAATGTTGCAATTATTGGTTTAGGTTTTGGCGCAGAATTTATTCCTATCTATCAAAGTCATCAGAATGCAAATATGTACGCAATATGTCGCAGAGATGAGAGTGAACTAGAAAAAATTGGAGATGCGTTTGGCATTGCGAAACGTTATACGGATTATAGTGACGTATTAAAAGATCCAGATGTAGACTTTGTGCATATTAATTCTCCAATTCCTGATCATGGATGGATGTCAATTGATGCTCTAAAGGCTGGAAAAAATGTAATGTGTACTGTGCCAATGGCAACAACAATTGAAGAGTGCGAAGAGATTGTCAACCTTGTTAAAGAAACTGGTCTTAAGTACATGATGGCCGAGACGGTTGTCTATAGTCGTGAGTTTCTTTTTATCAAGGAAATGTATGATAAAGGTGAAATGGGTAAAATTCAATTTATGAAGGCTTCTCATCCTCAGGATATGGAAGGTTGGCCGGAGTACTGGGAAAGGATGATCCCAATGCATTATGCGACACATGTTGTCTCTCCAGTTCTTGGCATGGTAAATGGACATGCAGAGTATGTATCATGTTTCGGTTCTGGTGCTGTCAATGAAAGAATTGCTGAAAAATCAGGCAACTCCTTTGCTGTTGAATCCTGTCATATAAAAATTAAAGATTCGGATGTAGCTGCTCAAATTTGGCGCTTTTTGTATGATACGGCACGGCAATATCGTGAGTCTATAGATGTTTACGGATCAAAGAAATCATTCGAGTGGACACTCGTAGAAGGTGAAAAGCATGTTCTGCATACTGCAAAAAAACCAGAACCAGAAATCCCATCATTAGTAGAAGTTCCTGATTATGGACACTTGTTACCTAAAGAGATCCAGCAATTTACGAGTGATATTCATGACGCTGATCATTTATCATTTATTCAAGGAGCGGGGCATGGAGGCTCTCATCCGCATATGGCAAATGAATTTGTGAATGCATTGGTTGAAGATCGTGATCCATGGCCAAATGCTGTTACCAGCGCAAACTGGACTTGTGTAGGTATTTGTGCTCATGAATCAGCCTTAAAGGGAGGCGCTATTGTCAATCTCCCTGGTTTTACTATCCCAGTTTAATTAAAACCCATTTAAAATTACTTTGTTTGATCCCTGATCTTTTTTTTCGATCAGTTTTGAAAAGAGTTGAATAAGTTTAGTAACCTACTATTATAATCGATGAGCGTATAGTGCAAGATAAACAATCGAAGATATTGTCGATTTCAAATTACCTTATGCGGTATTCTCATTGTGTATTTTGGTTCAATACAATGATCCTGATTCATTTCTGTGGATGGCAATGTATGGATCAGCAGCAGCCTGTATCTTAGTAGAAAGGGGTATGATTACTCACTGGACAATTTTAAATCTTGCAATTGCATCATCTGCTCGTGTATGATTAGCATCGATTGTACGTCCTGCGTTATGAGGTGTATGAACTACATTATTTCGTCCTAAAAGTGGAGAGTCAAGTGGCAATGGCTCGATATCATATACATCTGCAGCCAGAGATAATTCATCATTTAGAACTCTATTATAGAGAGTTTCGACTTCACACACTTCAGCGCGAGTTACACATACAAAAAGACTTCCTTTCGGAATTTTATTTATCATCTCAGTATTCACTATACCTCTTGTTGCCTCAAATAGTGGTACCATAGGTGCGAATATATCAGCGTCTTTCACCAACTCTAATTTATCAAAACATCTTCTTGCTCCTGAAACGGCAAAAGTTGCATCTTTTGCCATCGGGTCCCACATTGCGACATCAGCACCCATCATCGAGCACCAAGATGCGTACCGTGCGCCAATATTACCTGCACCCAATATTCTCACCTTTTTCCCGGATATTGTACCACTAGCAAATCTGGGATCATCACCCATTTGAGAACATCGCTCACCTGGTTTACCTAAATCTGTTCCTGGAGCAGAGTAGTCCCATGTATCGTGGCCATGGATCATATCGGTGTATGTTTGAGGAATGCGCCTTAGAGCACATATGGTTAGGCCGAGTGCATATTCAGCGACCGATTGGCCCCATTGGACATCTCCGTATGGTGGTTCACGTACATAGAGAAAATTCACTCCTCGAGCTTCAGCTTCTTTAATTCCTGTTGATGGTACATCGTTCCAGCCATCATCAAAATAACATTTTTCAAGCGTAGAAAAAGGCGTAAGGTCCTCTGATTCTGCAGGAAACCCTAGAATTACTAGGCGTGTTACAGTAGCAGGGTCTGACACTAATTCGGTTATTCTAGCTTTAGGATCTTCACTTCGATACAGTTCAGTATCTCCTTCTTCTTTCCATCTTTCATGCCAATAGTCAGCTGTAAATGACCAATTACGTTCATAACGCTCATGAACACAGATTATAGATCTCATAATCTTTCTCCTTTTGCAAATGTTTTCCATAATTCTTCAATCTCAGATGTATCAGCATTCCCAGTAAATACCAAGAGCTGATGCCTTACTATTTCAGTCTCGCCTTTCCGAATACTCCAATCTCCATTTATGGCTCGTGTTGGTCCAACACCAAATTCACCATCAACCCGCCAGGCTGTTGGAGCACCACCATTTTCCGGATGATCAAATATTGAGATGTGAGCTAGATCATCACGACCTTCAACCTGCATACCAATATCTAACCACTTGGCAGACTGCCCTTCCGCATCGAGGTCTTTATGCCCGGCAGCGTTAATGACTTCCGCCGGCATTTCCTTTCGCCAAGGCATGCGAAGAAACATTCCACCATAGTCAAACTTATTTACAGTTATATCAATCTGAGCATGACCAAGCCATTCTAGGGTTAAAAGATATTTCCCATCTACAACTGATACAGTCCAGTTCTGTGTTTCAATCATTATAGACTCACCATCATCCCCTAGCATATTATAAACTGTTTGCCAAGAAACCTTTTCACCATTGGGTCTGGTCACCGATGCGGAAATTAGTTGCCAATGCGTCTCTCGAGGGTTATGGAAATAATCACGGCCAGCGGCCTTAGCAATTTTTTCCTTTTCCTCAGGTGTCCTCTCTTCCTTATCCCAGGTACCATCTGGCTTTTGGAAATGTTTATACTCTCTTCCATAAAACCAGTCGTACAACTTACCTTCAGGAATTAGATCATCATTTCCATTTATTCTAGTAAAACCCCAATATAACCCGGTCTGGTGAGTATGGTGGCCAGGACTATATTCAGTGATGGGCCCTTTATCATCTGGAGGAATGATCGGATGGATATAGGGTCTGTGATCATGACGACAATTTTGTGTAATAATTGGTTTATCACTATCTTTTCGATAAACTAATATTTCACCATCTTCTCTATTTTCTTCAGCATTTAAAATTATGTTTTCTATCATTTTAATTTATTTCTTGAGATTTTGAGCTATAAATTAGCTATAAGAACAATCGTTTGTGCTAGTAGGAATATACACTAAAAAAAAATAATCAAACAAGTGTAGTCTCATATTCCACTCCAGATACACTGGTAAAGTTTGATTTATAGAGAATTCTGAGCCTGCTTTGAATAATATTTATTTATAGTTTTATTAGTTGGGTTAGGCTTTTCAAAATTATAATCGCCTCTGATCTGTGTAAACTTTAAATTTACCCTGATTACAGAATAATATAATGGATAGATTTGTAAAAAAGAAATGGGAATAACAGAAACAATGCTAGCCGCCCGCTTATATGGGCCAGAGGATTTAAGAGTCGATCAAATCCCACATCCTGGCCAACCTAAGAAAGTTGGTCAAGTTTTACTTCGAGTAACGGCAGTTGGAATATGCGGTAGTGACTTGCACACTTATCAAGATGGGCGTATCGGAGATACAGTTATTAAACAACCGATGATCCTTGGGCATGAATTTGGCGGAATCGTCGAAACGGTTGGGGAAAATGCCAAAGATGGGAATTTTATGCCACTAATACCCGGTACGCGCGTAGCTGTTGAACCAGCCCAGGCCTGTGGTTGCTGTGAAATGTGCAAACACGGCCATCCAAATTTATGTAATCGTCTCCATTTTTGTGGTCTCTTCCCAGATAACGGTAGTTTGAGCCATTACATGTTAATACCTGGTAATACCTGTTATCCTGTTCCAGATCATATTGATAATGCGGGAGCTGCGTTATTAGAACCACTCGGTGTTGGCATTCACGCTATTGATTTAGCAAAAATTCGGGTAGCTAATAGTGTAGCGATTATTGGTGCAGGTGCGATTGGGCTATACATTTTACAATTGGCGAGGCTATCGGGAGCCGACCCCATTTTTATTAGTGATAAATTAGATTGGCGGTTAGACTACGCCAAAAAATATGGGGCGATCACCATCAATTGTGATAAAGAAGACCCTGTTGAAATCGTACAAAAGGCAACTAATGGACGCGGTGTTGATATCGCTGTTGAAGCGGCATGGGGTGATTCTTCTGTACAACAAGCCGCTGAAATGACTCGTCTTGGCGGAAAACTTATCCTTGTCGGGATTCCTGGGTCTGACCAGATGACCCTCAAACATTCTACCCTGCGACGCAGGGGACTGACAATCTGCATGGCTCGGCGCAGTAAACACACCTATCCTCGAGCTATTGAATTAGCTACTTCTGATAAAATAGATCTTACTGGTATTATTAGCCATCGATTCCAGTTAAAGGAAGCCCCAGAAGCATTTGGGATGAATTTGGCATATAATAATGGTGTGATAAAGGTAATTATTGAGATTTGAAATACGCTACCCTTAGGTTGTGTGGCAGGTATAAGGACGTGTAAACTTTTAATAATTAAATAAGAAAAAAACTAGAGCTTCTAGAACATTATTTCTTAATTCTTTGTATTTTAATGCGATATCTATATTCCTAGCTGTTATTAATTTTTATTTCTTCTTTAATTTTTAATAAGTCTTTCATTACATATCCTAGGTCAGCATTAGAGTCTATCCCACCAAAAGCATTATGGCAATCCATGTAAATTTCATAGAGTTGGGAGTAGGTACCATGGTGCTTGCTGTTAGGGTAGTATTCCTGTTCTTTAAACTTTACACTATTATCCTGAGTTTTTGTGAAACCATTAGATTTACCTGAGCATACAAATGCAACAATTGCTGAACCTAGTGCCGGGGTCTGGTCAGATTTTGATACTTTTAATGTTTTTCCCAGAATATCTGCGTATACCTGCATTAGAAATGGATTCTTTTCGGTGATACCACCACAACATACAATAGTATCAATAACAACACCGTATTCTTCAATTCTTTCAATAATTGCACGGGCACCAAAGGCAGTTGCTTCAATAAGTGAACGAAATATTTCAACCCTTTTGGTCTGCAGTGTTTGACCAATAATCATTCCAGTAAGCAGATGGTCTTCTAAAATATTTCTGTTGCCATTATTCCAATCCAGAGCGAGAAGACCAGACTCTCCGGGAGATATGGCCGAAGCTTGCTGGGTATATTCTTCAAATAAACTTTGATCACTTTCACACACATATTCAATAAACCAGTTGAAAATATCACCCACAGCACTTTGTCCAGCTTCGATTCCATGAAATCCTGGCAGAACGGATCCATTAACAATTCCACAGATACCTGGTATACCAGCTGTATTTTTAGATGTTTCAACCACTGTAACATCACAGGTTGATGTCCCAATAATTTTTACAAGTGTACCTTTTTTAACCCCAGCGCCAATAGCACCATAGTGTGCATCAAATGCCCCTATAGCTATTGGAATCCCAGGATTGAGATCAAGTTTTTGAGCCATTTTTTCACAAAGGTTACCTGCTATTTGATCATTATTGTATGCTTTATCGTAAAGCCGAGATCTAAGCTCAGCAAGCTCAGGAGCGAGTAGGCTTAAGAATTCTATATCAGGGAGACCACCCCATTCATCACTGTACAGTGCTTTATGACCTGCTGCACAGATTCCTCTCTTGATATTTTCAGTTTCTGAAATTCCACACAACACTGCGGGAATAAAATCGCAGAGCTCTACCCAGCTATGAGCCGCATTAAAAATTTCAGGATCGGTCCTTAAACAGTGCCAGATTTTAGACCAGAACCATTCAGAAGAATATGTACCCCCTATTTTTTCTAAGTAATGAGGTCTGTGTTTACGTGCCAACTCAACGATTTGACGCGCTTCCCAGTGACTGGTGTGATCTTTCCAGAGCCAACATTTTGCATTAAGATTTGTTTTGAACGGTTCATGAAATGAAATCGGGGTATTCGCACTATCGACTGGAATGGGAGAGGAGCCAGTTGTGTCAACACCTATCCCAAGAATATCTTGTCTTCTAAAATTTCCACTCTTTTCAGCGAAAGCTAAAGCTTTATTTACGACATTGTGGAGAGAGTTCAAATAGTCTGCCGGCTCCTGTCTGGCCAAATTGTGATCCTGTGAATCGAGA